>Ga0307479_10000061_pt1 | contig 119578 bp, 99 predicted proteins | sample atmos_gasesECM4C_FD_203743 | JGI IMG/M metagenome (GOLD analysis project Ga0307479, IMG submission 203743) | Hardwood forest soil microbial communities from Morgan-Monroe State Forest, Indiana, United States - atmos_gasesECM4C_515 | ecosystem: Environmental > Terrestrial > Soil > Temperate... | reverse complement strand
TCGTCATCATGCGGCTCTGCAAATCTTCGACGCTGTTGGTGAAAGCACTCGTGAGCTCGGCGCGCTCGTTGAAGCTCACCAGGAAGAACTCATCCGCCGGATTGGCGGTCTTGAAAAATTGCACCGCGGCTTCGCGCGCTTTGCCAATTTTATTTGCCATGCTTCCGCTGAGGTCGAAGATCACGCCGATGGAAATCGGCACATCCTCGGAAGAAAACGTCACCACTTCCTGTTGAACGTTGTCTTCGAAAACGAGGAAATTATCGGGATCGAGGCCCGTCACCAAACGATTGTAAGGATCCGTTACCGTCACGTTGACGAGCGCAAGGTCCACGTCCATGTGCAGCCCTTGACTGGGCTTGATGGGCGTCCCCGGCGTATCTTTTTTCACATCGTCTTTCACTTTGGGTTCGTCAGGGCTGATCTGCGCGATAGCGCAGGTACTGAAGAACGACGCGAACAGGTAGGTAGGCAGGAGAACAGCGATTGAAAATATCAGAACCCGGAATTTTGCGCGCTTCACGGGGCCCCCATCATCCCGGCCTGCCGGGATGGCCGCGCGGGTGTGGACAAGTTGTGATTCTACCACTGGCGCGAGCGAAGACAAGCCCAAAAACTCAAAATGACAATGCGTTCCGAAGGGCAAGAACGTCCGGGCATCCTGCTGTGGTAGCATCGCCGCTGAATGCAAGTCCTCTCTTGTCTTAGACTGGAAAACGCAAGAAAAGATTCCCGCAGACTGGAGCCCCTGACGCGATGAGTTCGGCCAAGATCGTGGTGGTCATCCCCGCGCGTTATGGTTCGACGCGGCTGCCCGGGAAGCCGCTCGTCTCGTTGGCGGGCAAGCCCATGATCCAGCGTGTTTACGAGCGCGCCCGGAAGGCCGAACGGGCCGACCGTGTGATCGTAGCGACCGACGATGAACGCATCTTGAAGGCCGTGGAAACATTTGGCGGCGAAGCGCGCATGACGAGGGCGGATCACCGCACGGGCACCGAGCGCGTGGCGGAAGTCGCCGCTCACGTCGAGGGCGAGGTATTCGTGAACGTGCAGGGGGACGAGCCGCTGCTTGATCCCCTGGCAATCGATACCGCGGTCAACGCGCTGCTGGAAGAACCGGCAGCATCCATCGCGACCGTGGCCACGCCGATCAAGAAGCCGGCGGATATCATGGACCCAAACGTCACAAAAACCGTTTTGGATTTTGACGGGAATGCGCTTTATTTTTCACGCGCTCCCATCCCCTGGGTGCGCGACACGGCAGGAAAAGTTCTGGCGCGGCATTTGAAGCACCTGGGGCTGTACGTGTTTCAACGAGACGCTCTGCTTGAATATCCGACGCTGCCCCAGGGCGACCTCGAGCGTATCGAGCAGCTCGAGCAGTTGCGCTGGCTGGAAAATGGGTGGAAGATTCGCGTCGCCGAGGTCGAGCACGACGCAGTCAGCGTGGACGTGCAGGGAGATGTGGAGCGGGTGGAAAAATTGATTCGAGAGGCCGGAAGTTCAGATTAGGGGAAAAGGCTGAGAGGGGGGAGCACCACAATGCCGCGGGCCTATACGCAAATCGAGGACGATTACGTCACTGGTTGCCAAGCTGGGGCGCAGCATGCTGCGCCCCTACACTGACTGCGCGCCTTCTTCTGGATCAACGACTGAGTTGATGCCTGCCGCGAATTCTTGTGAGAAATTCGGGTTAGGGCTGCGCGACGACGGTGCCGGCGATGACGTGGTTGGCGTCGAAGCCGATGAGGAGAATGGTGTTTGAGTCGACAAGATAGGCATGATAGGCAAACGTCGTCGAAGGTGAATTGCCTGTGACAACCTGATAGCCATTGACGCCCGTGCCGTCGGTGTTGATCGAGATGGAAACGGTGATGGGGATGTCGGTAAAAAGATTCTTGTTGGTTGAACCGAGTTCGGTGAAATCCATAGCCCCGTTGAACCCGCTTGCAGCCGCGGTGGGCGTGTACTGACCGACAAAATCTTCCTCGAACTGCAAGTTATTGGAAGAGCCGAGGTTAATTCCGCTCCAATTGAAGGCAAAGTTCGCTGTCGGCGAAATGGAAATGGGTCCGGCGGCTTGCGCGAGCATGGTGCCGTCGGCAACAACGCCGGAGCTGGTGTCCTGAATCACAGCCTGGGTCGGTGAGACGAGATAAAAGACGAATGAGAAAGGATTAAAACCGGGTTCGGTAAATGTGAGAGTTCCGCGGCCGCTTCCGACGACGGTTGCTGTGGTATCGATGGCGTAGGCGGCTGAGGTGGGATTATTTGAAGGCATGAAGGAATGGCGAGTTCCGAAGTTGTTGTCGTCGAGGAAAATGGTGTTGAGGTTACCGCTGCCATCCATCGTGAGGCGTCCGGCACGCGTGAGCGGGCCGGCGGTGCCGAGCACGGAGGAGCCACCGATGAGGAAGGCGAAGTTTCCGGTGAAGGCAGGAGTCGTCGTGGGAATAGTGCCGGTTTGGGTGACGGCGTCGCCAAGGGTCGCGCTGTTGACGATCTCCATCAACTTGAAGCGCGTGTTGTCCACAACGTAGAAGACGAAATTTCTGTTATTGATGGTAACCGTCCCGCGTCCAAACGTGGTCCCATTGGAGTTGTTATCCACGGCATAGGCTGATTTCGGAATGGACAGAGGGCCCGCAAGGGATCCTCCGTCATTCACGTCTATCGTTCCACCTGACACGTTTCCGCTTCCGTCGGTCTGGATTTGTCCAACGATCGAGAGCGGAAATGCTTGAACAGCTGGATTGTTGGTGTCGACGCCTGAAACGTCAAATACATATTTGCCGCTAATGCCCGGATTGCTGAATGCTCCGGGCGTTTGCAGATTGAAGTTGCCGCTGGAAGTGGCATTGAGGTCGGTCTGAATCATGAAGCCTTTATTGGGAGAGATCAGCGTGATACTCAAATCCAATGGGCTACCGTTTGCGGCATTGATCAACGTGAGGGTTCCACGGCCATTAGGTTGAATCGAATAAGTACTGGGAGAGAATGACACGGTAAAAACGCCGCTGACGCCGTTCACGTCTTCGAGACCGTTGCTTATGTTACCGGCTCCGTCAGCGAAAAAGCTGCCGACGCGCGCGATGAATGCCCCGTTCAAGTCTTCTCCGCTCATGGAATAGGCATACTGGCCCTTCAGGCTGGCGTTGGAGAACTTCCCGACCGGAGGAGGGGGAGGCGGAGTCGAGCCGCCTCCGCCACAAGCGGCGGAAATCGAGGCAAATGCGACCGCTGCAAACAATAGAAGACGCTTCACGAGACATCCCCCTTCGGGAGCGTTAGGCTGTGCGTAGGCCGCCGCACAGAGGCCCACAATTATGTTAAACACGCAGGCGGAAAAAATGTTTCGCGGTTTCGCGGCCAAATTTCTCAGCAGCGCACGCCTCAAGAGTTCGATTTGACAGTTTTGTGAGTCACGTTCATAATTGCTTGTACGTCACTCCTGTGGAGGGCAGACAAGCCCGGCGCACTGGGGGCAGCCAGACGCGGGCTACACGGATGGCGCCAAAATATATCTTTGTAACTGGCGGTGTTGTTTCATCACTGGGAAAAGGCGTTGCCGCCTCTTCAATCGGCTGTCTCCTCGAAAGTCGCGGTTTCAAAGTCACTCTTCAAAAATGCGATCCGTACCTGAACGTCGATCCGGGCACGATGAGCCCGTATCAACATGGAGAAGTGTTCGTTACAGAAGACGGCGCGGAGACGGACCTCGACCTGGGCCACTACGAGCGCTTTACCCACGCCAAACTCTCGCGCGACAATAATTGGACCACCGGGCGCATCTACGAAACCATTCTCACCAAAGAGCGCCGCGGCGATTTCCTCGGCAAGACCGTGCAAGTGATTCCTCACGTCACCGATGAGATCAAGGCCGCGATCAGGAAAGTTTCGGATGGCGTGGACGTCGTCATCGTCGAGATCGGCGGGACGGTCGGCGACATTGAATCGCTTCCCTTTCTGGAAGCCATCCGTCAGATGCGCCTGGAACTCGGGGCGGAAGACACGCTGTTCGTTCACGTCACGCTGGTGCCGTTCATCGCCTCCGCGGGTGAATTGAAGACCAAGCCGACGCAGCACAGCGTGAAAGAGATGCTGGGCATCGGAATTCAGCCGGATATTCTCCTGTGCCGCAGCGACCGCCACATTCCCGCCGAGCTCAAGAAAAAAATCGCGCTGTTTTGCAATGTGGCGGAGTCGTGCGTTATTTCCATGGAGGATGTCGACACCATCTATGCGGTTCCCGTAGAACTAGCGCACGAGGGTTTGGACGCGCAGATTCTACGATTGCTGAGACTCGAAGAACATCCGCAGGAGATGAAGCCCTGGCTGGACCTCGTTCACCGGCTGCATCATCCCGCCGGAGAAGTGCACATCGCCGTGGTCGGCAAGTACGTGCAGCTCGAAGACGCGTACAAGAGCTTGCGGGAAGCCCTGCTCCACGGCGGGCTGGCGCACAATCAAAAGACGGTGCTCGAATGGATTGAAGCGGAAGAGATTGATTCAGAGGAGACTGCTGCGGCGCGCTTGCGAGGGTATGACGGAATTCTGGTTCCCGGCGGGTTTGGCAAGCGCGGAATTCAAGGAATGGTGTACGCCATTCAGTACGCACGCGAGCACAAAATTCCATTCTTCGGCATCTGCCTGGGGATGCAGTGCGCCACGATTGAGTACGCGCGAGACGTCGCCGGGCTGAAGCAGGCGGACAGTTCGGAATTTGATCCGCGGACCCCGCACCGCGTCATTTATAAGCTGCGAGAACTGCTCGGCGTGGATGAAATGGGCGGCACCATGCGGCTGGGCGCGTGGCTTTGCAGGCTGGAGCCGGGCTCCTTCGCGCACAAGGCTTACGGCACACTGGAAATCAGCGAGCGCCACCGGCACCGTTACGAATTCAATCGCGATTACGAAAAAACGCTTGTCGAGGCCGGTCTGCGCATCACCGGGCGCACCCCGGACGAGAATTACGTGGAGATCATCGAGGCGCCGGATCATCCGTGGTTCCTGGGGTGCCAGTTTCACCCGGAGTTCAAGTCCAAACCGCTGGAGCCGCATCCGCTTTTTGCGGCTTTCGTCGGTGCGGCGCTCGAGAACAAGAAGCAGAAAACACGACCCGCGGCTGCCTCCACTGCCACCGCGAACGAGACTGCGCACACACCGGCAGCCGACTCGCCTAGAACTCCCGTTCTTCGCGCCTTACCCCACGCCGCGGCATGATCTGGACTGCGGCGGCCTGTCCCGCCGCTTTTTTCGCTCCCTGTGCTATCTTCAATGCTCCGAATGACTACCCCTCGCGAAATTCCTCTCGGCTCGCTTCGCCTCGGCGGCGGAAATCCACTTTTTCTAATCGCCGGGCCTTGTGTCATCGAGAGCGAAAAGCATGCGCGAAAGATCGCCGAGCAGGTGACGCGAATTGCCGGCGACGCGGGAATTCCTTACATCTATAAGGCTTCCTACGACAAAGCGAATCGTTCCTCCGTGAAATCGTTTCGCGGGCCGGGACTCAAAGAAGGATTGCGCATCCTCGGGAAGATCAAGCACGACGTGAAAATCCCTATTCTGAGCGACATTCACGAGCCTTCGCACGCCGGGCCCGCGGCGGAGGTTTGCGATATCCTGCAAATTCCGGCGTTTCTTTCGAGGCAGACCGATTTGGTCGAAGCGGCCGGGAGGACCGGGCGCATCGTCAACGTAAAAAAAGCGCAGTTTCTCTCGCCGTCGGACATGGTCAATGTCGCGGAAAAAATTGCCGGCACCGGAAACGCAAAAATTATTCTCACCGAGCGCGGCGTGTCGTTCGGCTACCAGAATCTCGTCGTGGACATGCGCTCCTTCCCGATCCTTCAGAAAATCGGGTATCCAGTGGTCTTCGACGTGACCCATTCCGTCCAGCTTCCGGGTGGCCATGGCCATGCGAGCGGCGGCCAGCCGGAGTTTATCGAACCGCTGGCACGGGCGGGAGTGGCGGCAGGAGTCGACGGCATTTTCCTGGAGACGCACGACAATCCCGCCGAAGCGCTTTCCGACGGCGCCAACGCTTTGCCCTTATCTCAACTTCCTGCGCTGCTCGCGAAATTGAAAGAACTGGGTGCGATGGTTCGTCGCTGGAATACCGCATGAAGACGAACGACCTGACGCATTACACCTTGCTCGATGGGGCGCAACATGCTGCGCCCCTACAAGCACAACATGAGCGTGGACTGGTGGCGCCCCATTGGAGCGCGCGATGAGCTTGGACACGGCGCGGCGTGTTTTGAAAATCGAAGCGCAGGCCATTCAGGATGTTTTCGCGCGCCTGGATGCGAGCTTTGAAAAAGCCGTGGACGTTCTTTTCGGCTGCAAAGGCCGCGTTGTCGTAACCGGGATGGGCAAGTCCGGGCTGATTGGAAGAAAAATCTCGGCAACGCTGTCGAGCACCGGCACGCCGTCGTTTTTCCTGCACCCGGCGGAAGCGTTGCACGGCGATCTTGGCATGCTCGCGCGAGGCGACGCGATGCTGGCCGTATCCTACGGTGGCGAGACGGAGGAAATTATCCAGCTGCTCGAAGCGCTAAAGCGTTTGGAAGCGCCGCTCGTCACGCTCACCGGGAAAATGCATTCGACGCTTGCCGAGGCGAGCGACGTGGCGCTCGATGTGAGCGTGCGCGAAGAAGCTTGCTCATTAAACTTGGCGCCGACCGCCAGCACAACCGTGGCGATGGCCGTTGGCGATGCCTTGGCGGTTTCGCTGCTTGAGCGGCGCGGCTTCCGCCCCGACGATTTTGCGGCGCTCCATCCTGCGGGGAGACTCGGGAGAAAGCTTCTCCGCGTCGAGCACAAAATGCACGCGGGAGATGCTTTGCCGCGCGTCTATGCGGACACGCCAATGCCGGATGTCATTCACGAGATGAGCCGGAAGGGGCTGGGTATGACTACGGTCCTCGAACCGGACGGGCGGCTGGCGGGAATCGTGACGGATGGTGATCTTCGCCGCCTGATGGAAAAACATCGTGGCGCAACGCTGGAGATGACGGCCGGCGCTTGCATGACGCGCGATCCGCAAACGATCGGCCCGCACGTTTTGGCCAGCGAGGCGCTCAATCTGATGGAAAAGAGAAAAATCACTTCGGTAGTGGTCGTAGATGAGGCCAAGGGTGTCTTGGGCGTGGTGCACCTACATGATCTTTGGACGCTGGAGTTGATGTAGCAAACGGAACGAAAAGAGGAGAGTGTCTTGGCGAAAGGCGGCAAGAAGATTCCGGCCAGCGTGGTGAACCGCGCAAAGAAGATTCAGGTGCTGCTCATGGATGTTGACGGCACAATGACGGATGGTTCCGTGGCGCTGCTCTCTCAGCCCGATGGCACTGCTCTGGAAATAAAAACATTCGACGCACACGACGGCCAAGGGCTGACGTTGGCTCACACCGCGGGCCTTCGGACTGGCTGCATCACAGGCCGAGAAAGCCCCGCCCTGCTGCGGCGCGCCCACGAGATGAAAATGGAATTCATTTACCAGAAGCAGCCGCTGAAGATGCCGGCCCTCGAAGAAATCATGGAGAAAGCCGGCGTCTCGGAGTCGGCCGTCGCCTATGTTGGTGACGACTTGCCCGACTTGCCGATCATGCGGCGCGTGGGACTTGCCATCGCTGTTGGCGACGCGGTTCCTCAAGTGAAACAAGCGGCGCACTACGTCGCCAAAGCCCATGGCGGGAAGGGAGCGATCCGCGAGGCAGTCGAGGTCATCCTAAAGTCGAAGGGCATTTGGGAAGAAATGATTGACAAAGCGCGTGCATAGCGGTGGCTAGCGCAAACGCTGATTCGTTCCAGTTTTGCTAGTGGACACGCTGCCGCGAATCACCGTCACGGACGCCGCCGGGAGAGAAAATTTTGTGCCCGGTTCTCCCCTTATTGTGGATTTCACCGCAGGGCCGTCTGGATCGGCAGTGCCCCCATCCAGCTCCGGGCGCCACTGATATTGTTCCCTGCCAAATGTCGTCACGCTGACCGGCCCCGCGAAGAAACCCACCGTACCCTTCGCCGAGTCATCGAACGAAATTCCAACCGTGTGTGAATTTTCCTGATCTTTATTGATGATGAGCAGAGCCCACTGGCCGTCCGGCCGCTGCACCGCGTAGGAGGTCACCAAAACGTGACCCGCGCCATCACCAATATCGCTTGCCGCAGGAAATACCCGGTGCACACCGCTGCCTGGCTGAACCCATTCCAGATTGATGAGCTGGCTCGCGAAATATTGCGAGAGCGGCTGACGGATTTTCAAATCTTTATCCGCGGAGAAAAATTCAAAGGTTCCCAGCGAGTCGTTGTGCCCGCGGCGCAAACCTTCCGGCAGGTAGTGAAAATAGTAGACCGCGTCCCCGCCGCCACTCAGAAACGCACCGATATAGTCCGCTAGCCATAACGCGCCCCAGACATCCACGTAGGCTTCCGAGGACTGCCAGGAAATATTCGACTCGGTGATGAAAAGCGGGACGCTGGCCGGCACGCCGTCCGATCGCCAGACTTTCATGATCTGCGTCACGAGGTTCGCTTCATCGTACAGACTGCTCCACTGAATTTTCCCCGGCTCCATGGGATAGTGCTCGAAGGAAAAAAACGCCAGGTCGTTCAAACGGCCATGAGCCGTCAAATAATCCACGAAGCGCCGCGTCCATGACGTCTTGCCCTGCGCGTCGGGCCAGGTCTCGATATCTTTGTTCACCCCGGTGAAAATCGGGCCGCCCAGCTTGAGTTTTGGGTCTACTTTGTGGAGGGCAGTTGCAAATTGCAGGTACAGTGCCGCGTAATCTTCCGGCGGCGTGTAGTGACCATCGGCTTCCTCGCCCATCTCCACGTAGGAGACTGGATACCCACGTTTTTCGATATAGGCAATTTCCGCCGCGGCATCTTCCGGCGTACCGTAGATCATCGCGATGGGAATCATCGCTGGAAGCCCGCGGGTCACGCCGCTGGTAAAGAAAAGGTCAAACCCCACCTGGTCGCCGGCACGCTCGTTGAGGTCACTTGGCTCGTGCCAGGGGTCAACGGAAGAACAAAACGTCGCCGTCTGATCCTGGTCCGGCGTGTGGCGAATCAGGTCGTGGAACTTGCCGTCCGGCGTGGTTGTTCCCAAATAAATTTCGCGGATAGCGTATCCCACGCAATTGCGCTTATCCGCCGATCCGTGCGTGTCGCACGTATTCGATGAAGCCGTCATCAAGATGCGTACGTACTGCACTGCGATTGGTTCAGTCACCAGTCGCAGCGTCGCATTCCCGCCTTTTCCTTCAGCGACAGATCCGCCCGGGAATGTCTGCCAAATGCCGGCGGTGGGCTTGCGGATCGGGTCGTCGCCTGTCCAATATTGCACGAGATACTTTGTCGCGTGGGGTTCCGCCCAAGCGATGCGGATGGCGGTAACGTCCAGTTTGCCGGCTAAGTCCAAAATAACCCACTGGGGATGGAGCGCGTCGTCCTCTCCGGTGAACGCTTGCGTCAAATATGGATTACTCTTCCAATAACTATCCGTGTCGCCGTCCGCGATCCGCGAGTAACCAACGGTGTCCGTGCCGTCGTCGCGCGTCACGCCGCGATGCGGCAGCGGATAGCCGTACGAGTGGCGAATCATGTCTGGACCTGGCGCCGCGCTGCCGGTGAAGTACCCCTTGCCCGCTGGGTCACTCCAAGTTCCCAAAGGGTTCCAATGCCACGCCTCGGTGTGGAGTTCCGTGTTCTGGCGGTAGGTGACGGTCTGCCATCCCGCCGACAGCACTTGCTTGATGGCGTCGTCGACGAACAATTTGTCGGCGGCACCGTAGGGGAGCCGGTCGATCCCGGCGCCGAGCGCTTCGGTGGGACGAATTGTGTTTACCGCGTGGCTGGGTGTCGCATCAACGTGAATACTCTGCGCCTCCATTGGTGCCGCACGGAAAAGGAACAGCAGCAGTGTCGGCAACATGCGCAGCGACAATCCACTTCGTTTGTTCCCTCGATTCATCCCCGCTCCCTAAACCGATTTAATAGTGTCTTTTTATCTAATCGAGAATTTTGCGTCCCGTCAAGCGCGATCTTCGCGCACTGTATCGCTTCTTTGGGTTTTCTCGAAAAAAGACCAGAGAAAGAAATCGGGACGAGTGGGCCAAAACCAGCGCTAGAGGGGTGTAAGGGTCCGGGGTCTGCAGTTTTGGCCAGAAACTGCGAGTGAAACTGGGTATTTGGCTGCGCATGTGACAAAGCACAGGGAGGGCGCTGGGAGACCGTAAAAAGAAGAGGGGAAGTCTTGCGACTTCCCCCTCTGTCGCAACCGTTTCTTGTTCCTACTGAATCGGGGACGATGCATTCGTTGGCGCGGAGCCATCCACCGTATAGCGAATCACGCCGGTTTGGTCCGAGAAGAAACCGCGCTGACCCGTGGTGCCAACGTTTGCCGCAAGTCCCGTAAATGAGTACGCCGTGTTGATGCCGCCCGCTGCACCGGTCAGAGCGTAGGTGAAGAAATAACCGCTCTTCGCTGTAGGTGCCGCCGTAGCCAGGGCCAGGACGTTGTCAATGAGGCAAGCAAAGGCCGGAGTTGCGCCCGCTGCACACGCTGCCGGAGTACCTCCCAACGATGGGATGTCAGGCGAATACCCAGTATTGGGATACGCCGTGGCGTAAGTCACTTCCGCGGTGTTGATCGTACGTGAAGAGCCCACCGCCGAAGACTCGTTGGCTGCCATTTTCGAGCGCAGGAGGTTCGGGATGGCGATCGCCGCGATGATCAAGATGATCGCCACGACGATCAAAAGTTCGATAAGAGAGAAACCCTTTTGTTTCTTCATGATACCTCGTTCCGCCTGGTGCTATGTCGCCCCTCCAGCCGACACGATTGATTCTGAAATTTTATTCATAGTAGCCAATGCCATGGCCATTGTCCATAGAACCGGGGTACACGGAGAAAAGTACCAGACAAGTACTAAGGGAGAAAATCGAGCAGGACCGGAAAGCCGTCCACACCTTATGGCCGCGATAAAGGTTAGGCGACACGGCGAAAGCTTGAGATTACTAGCAGGCAGATACTACTTTTCTTTGAGCTTTAGTTTGCCGCTGGCCTTATTCTCTTCGAGAAACGCTCGCAATTGCGGTGTGGCGTCCAGCAGCCGTGTCCATTGCTCGTAATACAATGTGACGGGAAAGCGGCCGAGGCCATAAACGCTCACCCCTCCTTTTTCGCCGACTCTGAATTCCAAAGTTCCTGAGCGGCGTCCGGCGCCTTGCTTTTCCAATTCGGCCAAACGCGCCTTGAGTTCGTCGTAGGATGGCTCCCCCATGTTTCCTCCTCAGATGGACTGCAAGAAAAACGGATTATACCTGAACGCATGGCCTATGCCCTGCCCCGGGGCATAGTTCGACATCTCTTGGAGAGCGGATTCGGGGTTGCCAGTGGAGAGATAACGCAGAAGCTGACAGCCGCCCGCAGATGAAAGTGCCGAACACGGCGGGCATTGTATATAATCGCGGCCATTATGCAAAACCAAGAAACGCTGTATCAAGTGGCCAATCGCGTGGCGACGATTACGCTGAATCGCCCGGACAAATTAAACGCGTGGACCGCGATCATGGAACAGGAAGTGCGCTCGGCAGTTGAAGAAGCCGAACGCGATGAAAACGTGCGCGTGATCGTGTTGACCGGCGCGGGGCGAGGATTTTGCGCGGGCGCGGACATGTCGCTCTTGAGCGCGGTGGCGGAACAGGGCCTGGATGAGAAAGGGCGGGCTCAGGCATTGCGTAACAGCAGGAGTGCGGGACGCGAAGGAGTGCGATCTGACTTCCAGAGGAAATATTCGTACTTCCCGGCGGTGGGCAAACCAATGATTGCCGGGATCAATGGTCCGGTCGTCGGACTGGGGCTGGTCATCACGTTGTATTGCGATCTGCGGTTTGCTTCGGACGCAGCGCGATTCGGAACGGCGTTTGCGCGGCGCGGGCTGATCGCGGAGTATGGAATGGCTTGGATGCTCCCGCGCATCGTTGGACATGCGAGCGCGCTTGACCTGCTGTTTTCAGCGCGAATGATTGATGCCGCCGAGGCGCAACGCATGGGGCTAGTGAACCAGGTGTTTCCGCAAGGTGTTTTTCTTGAGAAGGTGCAGGAATATGCGCGCGATCTGGCGGCCAACGTAAGTCCGCGCTCGATGGGAATAATCAAACGGCAGGTTTACGAAGCGATGTTCCAGACGCTCGAGGAGGCGTTTGCAACTTCCGAGCGCGAGATGCTGACGAGCCTGCAATGCGAGGATTTCAAGGAAGGTGTTGCGCATTTTGTGGAGAAGAGGGCGCCAGCTTTTACCGGCAGATAAGCGAAGCCCATGAACTTCGAATTCGGCGAGAAAACGAAGGAACTGCAGCGGCGATTGCAGGCGTTCATGGATGAGCATATCTATCCGAACGAGCAGCGGTTCTTGGAGGAGATTGAGCGTGACCGGTGGAAGCCGGCGCAGATTATTGAAGAGCTGAAGCCGAAGGCGCGCGCGGCGGGACTGTGGAATTTGTTCTTGCCGAACGACGAAAGCGGCGCGGGACTCACGAACCTCGAGTATGCGCCGCTGTGCGAGATCATGGGGCGCAGCGCGATGGCACCGGAGGTTTTCAATTGCTCGGCGCCGGACACGGGGAATATGGAGGTCCTGGCGCGTTATGGAACGCCAGAGCAAAAGGAGAAATGGCTGAAGCCGCTGCTCGCCGGGGAGATCCGGTCATGCTTCGCGATGACGGAGCCGGACGTAGCTTCCTCGGATGCGACAAATATCCGCGCGAGCATCGTGCGGAGCGAGAACGACTACGTGATCAACGGGAGGAAGTGGTGGTCATCAGGCGCGGGCGACCCGCGATGCAAGATTGCAATTTTCATGGGAAAAACCGATCCCACAGCGGCGACGCACAAACAGCAGTCGATGGTGCTGGTGCCGATGGATACGCCCGGAGTGAAAATCGAGCGGTTGCTTACGGTCTATGGCTACGATCATGCGCCACATGGCCATGCAGAAATTCGCTTCGAAAATGTGCGCATTCCAGCATTGAACATGCTGCTCGGCGAAGGGCGAGGATTTGAAATTGCACAGGGAAGGCTTGGGCCGGGGCGGATTCATCACTGCATTCGGTGCATCGGCGTTGCGGAGCGCGCGCTCGAGACGATGTGCAAACGTGTGCGTGCGCGAGTGGCTTTTGGCAAACCCCTCGCCGAACAGGGGACAATTCGCGCGGACATCGCGATCTCGCGGATGGAGATCGAGCAGGCACGGCTCCTCACGCTGAAGGCCGCCTACATAATGGATACGGCGGGAAACAAAGCGGCGCGCAACGAGATTGCCATGATCAAGGTGGTGGCGCCGAACGCGACGCTGCGCGTGCTGGACCGCGCCATCCAGGCACATGGCGGAGCGGGCGTTTCGCAAGACACATTTCTGGCAAGCGCCTGGGCGAACGTGCGCACTTTGCGGCTGGCGGACGGCCCGGACGAAGTGCATACGGAAGCGATCGCGAAATGGGAACTTGGAAAATGCCACCGCGGGTGATCGAAGATTTCGATGATTTGAAAAGCTTCGTGGGCCGGGAAATCGGAATGACGGACTGGCTCGTGATCACGCAGGAGCGTATTCAACAATTTGCGGAAGCGACGGGAGACCGACAATGGATTCACGTGGATCCCGAACGCGCGAAACGCGAGTCGCCCTATCACACGACAATCGCGCATGGATTCTTGACGCTCTCTCTCGTCAGCTTTCTGATGAAACAGGCGATACAAATCAAGAGTGGACTTCGAATGACGGTCAACTACGGCTTGAATCGCATTCGATTCCCTTCCCCCGTCCGCGCTGACTCGAAGATTCGCGGACGATTCACTCTCGTGACGCTGAAAGAAGTGTCCAACGCGCTCGAAGCCGTATTCTCCGTGACGGTGGAGAGCGAAGGAGCGGAGAAGCCGTGTTGTGTGGCAGAGTGGGTTGTCCGATACTACCGGTGAGATCACTGAAATCCAATTTTTCCTGAGTCCTTCAGGTTAATTACAAAACTGCCCGGAACTTCAAATTGCGCCTGTTTGGGCGCAGAGGAGAGAAGCGCGCAAGAGAAGCGCGACGATTTCAGGCATGGAAGCGAATCGCTCGTCTTTCGTCAGACCCACATGATAGCGATAATAGATTTGCTGAATGATAACGGCGATTTTGAATCGAGCGAAGGCGAGGTAGAAATCCATGCCCGAGACATCGCGGCCTGTTGCTTGCGCGTAGCGGTGGAGGAGCTGTGCACGAGTCATGCTCCCCGGAGCCGTTGTCGGGCCCCAACGGATCTTCTGGAGGTCCTCAGGATCCTGAGCGTCAACCCAATATGCCAGTGCGGAACCTAAATCGCTGAGCGGGTCGCCGATGGTGCACATCTCCCAGTCGAGCACACCGACAATTTTGGTGAGATTGTTCGGATCGAGAACCACGTTGTCGTATTTGTAGTCGTTGTGTATGAGCGCAGCTCCGCTGGCGGAAGGTATATGTTCTGCCATCCAGGCGGAAACTTTTTCGACTTCGGGATAATCATGGGTCTTAGAGCCGTAGTAGCGCTCGGTCCAGCCGCGGACCTGGCGTTCGAGATAACCCTGGGGCTTTCCCAAGTCGGCCAGACCAATCGCGGCGTAATCCAAGCCGTGCAAGAAGGCGAGATTGTCGAGGAACGATTCGCTCAAGTTGCGGGCCGTCTCGGCAGAAAATTCCAAACTTGCGCTGAGATTTCTGCGGAGGATGACTCCGCGGATCGGCTCCATGACGTAAAACGGCGCGCCCAAGATGGAATCGTCATCGCTGTATAGGAGCACCTCGGGCGCCGGTGAATACGCAGGATGGAGTTTGGCCAGAACGCGAAATTCGCGGCCCATGTCGTGAGCAGTTTTGACCTTGCTGCCGAAGGGCGGACGGCGAAGAACAAATTCCCGCGCGCCTAGATGAAGCGAATAGGTCAGATTGGAGTGGCCGCTGGGGAATTGACGGACGACCAGCGAGCCGGCCTCTGCGGGAAAATGGTCGCGCAGGAAAGGTTCAAGCTTGGCGAGATCAAGCTCTTCGCCGGGGCGCACGGCACTTGTTTGGTCACGAAAGTCGGTCATGAATGTCGAGTTGACTCGCTCTTCGCGAGTGGAGGCTACGCCGCGGCGCCTTGTTCCTTGCTGAACTCGGCGAAGGTCTTGCCTTGTTCAGCCAATTGCTTCAACAACGGCGCTGGTGTCCAGAGCTCGCCGTGCTGCTGTTGAAACTCGCCGATGCGATCGTAGACCTTTTTCAAGCCGACGGTGTCGGCATACCACATCGGCCCGCCGCGATAAGCCGGGAACCCATAGCCATTGATATAAATGATGTCGATGTCAACAGCGCGCAAGGCGTAACCTTCTTCGAGAATACGCGCGCCTTCGTTCACCAAGGCGTACAGGCAGCGATCGACAATCTCCTCCGCGGAAATTTGGCGTTGGGCAATGCCGGCTTCGGCGGCCCATTTCTTTACCTGTTCCGTGACTTCCGGATCGGGAATCGGCCGGCGGCTTTCGTCGTACTTGTACCAACCAGCGCCGGTCTTTTGTCCGTAGCGGCCGAGCTCGCAGAGCCGATCCTCCGCAATCGGCTGGCGTACCCCGGGCTTTTGCAGGTGGCTATATTCTTTGCGAATACGCCACCCCACATCGAGGCCGGCAAGGTCGCCGGTGGCAAGAGGACCCATGGCCATGCCGTATTCATACAGAGCGTTGTCGACGGCCTCCACGCTGGCTCCTTCTTCGACGAGGAACTGGGCTTCACGCCGATAGGGTCCGAACATGCGGTTGCCAACGAAGCCCATGCAATTGCCGACGAGCACGCCCACCTTGCCGATTTTCTTCGAGAGCTGCATGCAGGTGCCGATGACTTCTTTGTTGGTGGATTTGCCGCGCACGATTTCGAGGAGACGCATCACGTTTGCGGGACTGAAAAAATGCGTGCCGATTACGGACTGGGGCCGCGAGGTGGCCGAGGCAATCTCGTCAATGTTGAGCGTCGAGGTGTTGCTCGCGAGAATAGCGCCGGGTTTGCAGACACCATCGAGTTGGCCAAAGACTTCTTTTTTGAGTGCCATACCCTCGAAGACCGCTTCGACCACCATGTCGGCGCCGGCGAACCCGTCATAACTGAGCGTCGGCCGAATCAACTTCAAACGCTCGTCGACGAATTGCTGGGTGAAGCGGCCACGCTTGACTGAATTGACGTAATTCTTCTGGATATTGGAAAGGCCGCGGTCGAGTGCGGCCTGATCGGTTTCCTTGAGCAAGACGGGAATGCCGGCGTTGGCGAAGACCATCGCGATGCCGCCGCCCATCGTTCCCGCGCCGACCACGGCGACACTGTTCAGCGGGAGAACGCGCGCGTCTTTGGGAATGTCGGGAATTTTTGCGACTTCGCGTTCTCCGAAGAAGACGTAGATGAGCGCCTTGGATTGATCCGAAAAAAGGCATTTTGCGAAGAGTTCTTGCTCTTTCTGGCAGCCTTCCGAGAAGGGCAGCTTCGTGGCAGCTTCCACGGCGTCGATGGCAGCGAGCGGGGCAATCAAGTTGCGCTGCTTTTTTCGGGTGTTCTCACGCGCGGCAGCGAAGGTAGCGGCGTTCTGCTGTGGAGTCCCTAATTTGTCGCCGCGCTCGCGGGTCTTTGGCGCGGGTTTTCCAATAACCGATCGCGCAAAGGCAACGGCGCCGGCGAGCAGGTCGCCGTCAATGAGTTTATCGATGATTCCGAATTTCAAAGCTTCGGCTGCGGAGATCGGACTGCCCTCGGCGCACATCTGGACCGCCTTTGCTACTCCGGCAAGACGCGGGAGGCGTTGTGTCCCCGCGGCGCCCGGAATGATTCCGAGCTTTACTTCCGGTTGGCCGACCTGCGCGGTGGGCGCGGCAACGCGGTAATGACCCGCCATGGCCAGTTCAAGGCCACCGCCGAAAGCGGTGCCGTGAATGGCCATGACCAGAGGCTTGCGACAGTCTTCGACACGCAGCAGCAGCGGTTTGAATCCTTCGCCGCGCGTGGCTTTGCCGGAGGTGATCTTGGTGAATTCCTTGATGTCAGCTCCGGCGACAAAAGTGCGGCCACCGCCAATAAGGACAGCGGCCTTGATGCTGGAGTCGCGGTCGATTTCATCGATTGCCGCTGAGATGCCCTCAGGCACGCCCGGGCTGAGAGCGTTTACGGGAGGATTGTTGATGGTGATGATTGCGATGCCATTTTCTTTCGTAAGCTGGACTAGATCGCTCATTTTATGTGCTCTCTTTGTTTAGTTGACTACGCTCTATGAGCGGAGGCCGCACTGGCGTCGATGACCAGCCGGGCGATTCTTTCGCGATGAAACGTAGCATCGCCGAACGCTGTCTCCGAGGCTTTCGCGCGCCGGTAAAATAAATGTAGGTCGTTTTCCCATGTAAAACCCATGCCGCCGTGAATTTGAATGCCGCGATTTCCCACCCTGCGGGCGGCGTCGCTTGCGTACATCTTGGCGACGGATACGGCTGTTGCGGCGTCGGGGGCATTTTCTTCGAGGGCCCAGGCTGCATAGTAAGCGGCGGAGCGGGCACTCTCGGTTTCCAGATACATGTCCGCGCACTGGTGTTGCACGGCCTGAAACGTTCCAATGGGTTTGCCGAATTGTTTGCGTGTCTTCGCGTATTCGAGGGTGATGTCGAGCGTGCGCTGCATCCCGCCCACCATTTCGGCGGCGAGAGCAGCCGTAGCGACATCGAGCGCCCTTGAAAGCGCGGACATTTCGCCGAGTTTCTCAGCGGGTGTGTTGTGGAAATGCACGGAATAGAGCTTGCGTGTAAGGTCCATACCAGACATGGGCGAAATGGTGACGCCGGCCGCTTTCGCGTCAACGAGGAAGACGCCGTTGCGGGCCGCGACGATGATCGTTCCAGCCACGGCGGCGTCGGGTACAAACAATTTTTCTCCAGAAAGGAGTCCGTTTGCCGCGGTCATGCGCACATCAGAAAGTTCCCAACTTGCGCTGTTTTCCAGGACGGCGACGGTGGAGAGTACCTTGCCTTGGCAGATGGGCGCGAGGTATTTCCTTTTCTGGTCGGGAGTAGCGATGGCCTCGACCACAGCGCCGGCCAGCGCTACGGTGGAGAAAAAAGGGCCGGGCAATAACGCGCGGCCAGCCTCTTCCATCAAGAGGATGAGTTCGACTTTGCCGAGGCCGACGCCGCCGTATTCTTCTGGAAAAATGATGCCCGTGTACCCCTGATCGGCTAGTTTGGACCACAAAGTTGGGTCATACGCGGCGTCCGTTTCCATAAGACGCCGCACTTCCGCGATCGGGGATTCACCAGCGAAAAACTTTCGCGCGCTGTCTTTTAGAATTTCCTGGTTCGCGCTCAATCCAAATTGCATCGTGTATTCCTCACTTGGGCCCAAGATCTAGTAGCTTCGCGGCAGGCCAAGCACGAAGTGGCCAATGATATTGCGCTGAATCTCCGAGGTGCCTGCCTCGATGGTGTTGCCGCGCGCGCGGAGATATCCGTACGACCAGATTCCTTTGTCGATCGCATGGCTATCGCCCGCGTCAAGCTGGCCATACGGGCCAAGCAATTCCTGTGCGACTTGCTGGAAGCGCTGGTTCAGCTCGCTCCAGAAGATCTTTTGGATGGATCCTTCGGGGCCAGGCACTCCGGTAGCATTAATGCGGCTGAACGCGCGCATCTGGTTGAGGCGCATGATTTCGATTTCGGCGTAACATTGGGCGAGTTTCTGCCGCATGAGCGGGTCCTGGGCTGCAGGGCGGCCATTTTTGTGAACAGTGCGGGAGAGATCGATGAGCCGGTCCATGTTTCGCTTATAAATAATCTGGAGGCCTGCGCCGAAGGTACCTCGTTCGTGCATCAGCGTGCCGATGGCGACATCCCAGCCCTGGTTCACTTTGCCGACGACGTTTTCCACCGGAACGCGCACATCACGGAAGAACAGCTCGTTGAACTCAGTTTCGCCTGTCATTTGGCGAAGCGGACGCACGTCCACTCCGGGCGACTTCATGTCCACCAGTAAAACTGTGAGTCCTTTGTGCTTGGAGGCGTCGGGATCCGTGCGTACGACCAATTCGCACCAGTCTCCCGCCCAGCCGTAACTGGTCCAAACTTTTTGTCCGTTGACAACGTAATGGCCGTTATCGAGCCGCGCTTCCGTTTGCAGACCCGCAAGATCGGAGCCTGCGTTGGGTTCGGAAAATCCCTGACACCAGATTTCTTCGGCGCTCAAAATCTTTCGCAGGTAGCGTTTCTTTTGCGCTTCAGTGCCAAAAGCGATGATTGTGGGGCCGATCAGGCCGAGACCCAGAACATTGGCCATCGGCGGCGCTCCGGCGAGCGCCATCTCTTGCCAGAAGATGACTTGCTGCATCACACTGGCGCCGCGGCCGCCGTACTCTTTCGGCCAGGAAATGCCCGCCCAGCCGGCTTCATAAAGCTTGCGTTGCCAAGACCGCAAGTATTCGAAGCGGACTTCGAGCGAATCCTCGCGGCGTTCATCCCAATCTTTCGGGACATTGCCAGCGAGCCAGGCTCGCAATTCATCGCGAAACTTCAATTCTTCAGCACTCAGGTTCAAATCCATCTACGTAGCTCCTGTTTGCAATCACGCGACCAAGATGTTCATGGCTTGTGCGGTCTTGGTTAAGCAGTCTGCCCTCCATCAACCACGAGCACATGGCCGGTGACAAAATCCGAGGCGGCCGAAGCCAGAAAAACAGCGGCTCCTTTTAAGTCGTTCTCATTGCCAAACCGCCCCAGGGGAATCGTTTTCAGGAAAGTATCCTTGTTCCTCTCGATGAGGACCTGAGACATGTTGGTGGGGAACCATCCCGGGGCAATCGCATTGACTTGAATGTTGTGAATCCCCCATTTGCAGGCCAGATCTTTCGTGAAGATAATAACTCCGCCTTTGCTGGCGTGATAACCAATAGCCTGAAATTCCGGGGAGGCTCCCCGGAGTCCGGCCACGGATGCGATGTTGATTATTTTTCCGTGGCGCTGACCAACCATAATTTTGCCGACAGCCTGAGAAAAGAGAAATGTGCCGGTCAGATTTGTCTCGATGACTTTGTTCCATTGTTCCAGGCGCATTTCCTCTACGGGCGCGCCCCAGGAAGTCCCGGCATTGTTGATCAGGATATCGATGCGGCTGAATTGCGCCATCGTTGCGTCCGCGACCTGACGGATGTCGGCAGGGTTCTTCACGTCGCAAGCGAGAGCGAGGGTTTGCACACCGAGCTTCTGCAAATCTTCGGCGGCTTGCTGGCAGCGCTCTTTTTTTCTGGCACACAGCACCACGTTTGCGCCCATTTCCGCGAGCCCTTGGGCCATCTGGCGGCCCAGGCCGATGGAGCCGCCAGTGACGATCGCGACGCGTCCGGTGAGATCAAATAGCTGTTTGACATTCATTGCCCGAAGGCTCCTTTAGCATTCGCACGCTGTTCAGTGCGGCGTGAGCACAACCCGCCCGGCAATTCGCCCGTGGCGCAAGTCTTCCAGAACTTCGTTCACCTGAGCAAGCGGGCGACTCGTCACCTGGCATCGAACTTTACCCGCCGCCGCCAATGCGAGAACTTCCCGCAGGTCGTCCCGCGTGCCGACAGCCGTGGCCTGGATGCGAACTTCTTTGGCGGACATCACGATCGGCGGGAAACAGATATCATCGGCGGGCAATCCTACTACAAGAAGAGTTCCGGTGGGCCGCAGGCCATAAAAGGCCATATCGTAGGCCGCTTTTGCCGCGGAGGTTACGATTGCGACGTGAATGCCGCCCTTCCCTCGTAATTCCTTGACCGCATCGGACGATGCCGCATTCAGAGTGTGCGAAGTGCCAAGCGACTTAGCCTGCGCGAGCTTTTCATCGGAAATATCGATGGCTGTGACTTCGGCGCCGAAGCTCCGGCCGATCTGAATGGCAATGTGCCCCAGGCCGCCCACGCCGAAAACAGCAAGGCGCTGCCCAGCCAAAATTTTGGCGTGTTTGAGGGCGCGATAAACGGTGACGCCGGCGCAGAAAAGCGGGGCGACTTCTTTCGGGGAAAGGTTCGGCGGAATTCTCATCGCATGGCTCGCGGGGGCTTTTGCAAATTCAGCGTATCCGCCGTCCACCGTTACGCCGGTGATCGCCTGCTTGATGCAAAGATTTTCATCACCGCCCCGGCAAAATTCACAGTCTCCGCAGGTCCAGTGAACCCACGGCACGCCGACGAGGTCTCCGACTTGCAAATCCTGGACGGCTGCACCTTTTTCAACGACGCGGCCGACAATTTCATGCCCGAGGATGAGCGGCTTCTTCACGATGCCCGCAAACTGCTTCCAATCTCCATCGGCCACATGCAAATCGGAATGACATACGCCGCAGGCTTCGATTTCGATGAGAACTTCGCCAGGACCGGGGGTGGGCCGCGTGACTTCTTCAATAGCGAGCGGTTTCTTGAATTGGTGGAGGACCGCCGCCTTCATTTATTTCACCTCGAGGAGTCGCATGGATAGCCTCTATCGCCGGGAGGTCAAGAGCGGACCGCTATTCTCCGTAAGGGACCCAGATGTTCTTCACTTGCGTCGCATGTTCGAGGAACCAGGGGCCTTCCCCCTGATGGGAGTCAAACCAATTGACGGCGCGGCCTTCATTCGAGAAAACCTGTTTCAGATTGCCCACCGAAAGAGATTTCACTGTTGCGCTGCTGGCCTCATCTTGAAAACACCAGATGGCATCTACATCGTCGTGCTCGGCGAGCACCTTGATTAGCTCCGCGGGGCGGCCGGTAACCATATTTATCGCGCCACCGGGCAAATCGCTGGTCTCGAAAATTTGATAGAGATCGCCGGTGATGAGCGGGTAGGCTTCCGACGGAATGGCAATCACGGTGTTCCCGAGAGCGGCGGCGGGCATCACCAGTGACAGGAAGCCGAGGAGAGGGGCTTCGACGGGACAAGCGATTCCCACGGTGCCGATTGGCTCGCGCATTGCCAGCGTGACGTTGCGGAACGGTGGATCGTGCACGGCGCCTTCAAATTTGTCGGCCCAGGCAGCGTAAGAGAAAATCCGCTCGATGCCGAGGCGCACTTCCGCTTCGGCTTGCTTAAGACCGACGACGGCAGCAAGACGCGCGGCCACTTCGTCTCCGCGCTGCGCGAGATTTTCGGCGATGTAGTAGAGCACTTGCGCACGGTTGTGCGCCGTGGCCTTGGCCCAAGATTCCGCTTTGCGCGCAGCCTCAACGGCGTTGCGAACGTCTTTGCGGTTGCCGAGCGGCGCTTCACCCAGCAACCGTCCATCGGCGCCGCGCACTTCCATGCTGTAGCCTGAATCCGGCCGCGCCTGCTTGCCGCCGATGTAGAGCTTCACGGTGCGGTCGATCGGCGGAGCCGCGAAATCCACGCGTTCATCGGGTGGCTGGTCGATACCGAGCGTCGGGGGGCGGACCGGCGGGGCTTGCTTGAACCACACCGGCTCAAGATATTCGAGCAGGCCTTCTTTGCCTCCCTCGCGTCCAAAACCGCTTTCGCGGTAGCCGCCGAATCCGCAAGAGGCGTCGAAAAGATTGGTGCTATTCACCCAGACGACACCCGCTTTGAGCTGCGCGGAAACATGCAGAGCGACATTGATGCTCTCGCTCCACACACTCGCGGCCAGGCCGTACACCGTATTGTTCGCAAGCTCGACGGCTTCGCGAGGCGTGCGAAACGTCATTGCCGCCAGAACAGGGCCAAAGATTTCCTGTTGCGCGGCAACGGAGGTGGGATGAACGTTGCTCAAAAGTGTGGGCAGAAAATAAAGGCCCCGGGAGGGCATCGGAAGCGAGGGCTGCCAGCACGTCGCGCCTTCGGCAACGCCCTGATCGACCAGACGCTGAATGCGTTCCAACTGCACGCGAGCAACAATGGCGCCAATGTCGATGGCTTTGTCGAGCGGCGGACCAATGCGCAAAGTGTTCATGCGATTCTGTACTTTACCGATCAGAGTTTCCGCCACGCTTTCCTGCATCAGAAGGCGCGAGCCCGCGCAGCACACCTGTCCCTGGTTGAGCCAGATGCCATCTACCAATCCTTCCACCGCGCTGTCGAGGTCGGCGTCCTCAAGAATAATGAAGGGCGATTTGCCGCCCAGCTCAAGAGAGAGCTTTTTGTGGCTCTGCGCCGTGGCTTTGCGGATGGCACGCCCGACTTCTGTCGAGCCAGTAAAGGCGATCTTGTCCACATCGGGGTGCTTCACCAGGGCTTCGCCGGTTGAACCATCGCCGGTGACAATGTTGACGACGCCAGACGGTAGGCCAATCTCGCGGGAGATTTCTGCGAAGGCGAGCGCCGTCAGCGGCGTAAATTCCGCGGGTTTCAGGACGACCGTGTTCCCCGTCGCAAGCGCGGGGGCAATCTTCCAGGCGAGCATGAGCAGGGGAAAATTCCAGGGAATGATTTGTCCGACGACGCCACAAGCGGTGTGACCGGGAAATTCCTGCTTCAGGAGTTGCGCCCATCCGGCATGATGATAGAAATGGCGGGCGACGAGCGGAATGTCGATATCCCGGCTTTCGCGAATGGGTTTGCCATTGTCCATCGTCTCGAGAACAGCGAGCCGGCGGGAATGTTTTTGGATCTGCCGCGCGAGCGCGTAGAGATAGCGAGCCCGGGCATGGGGCGTGAGCGATTGCCACAAAGGGAGAGCTGCTCGTGCCGCCTTTACCGCGGCGTCCACATCCGCAGCCGAACCCTGAGCGATGGAAGCGAGAGTATCGCCCGTGGAGGGATCTGTTGTTTCAAAGTATTGGCCCGCGGCAGGCGGCTGCCATCCGCCGTTGATGAAGTGGCCGAATCGGCGGCCATGAGCATCGAGCCAATGGAGCGCGTCGCGGGGATCTTCCAGCGCCGGGCCATATTCCATGCTCATGAATTTTTCGGCGACGCTCATGCGGTCATGCTCGATTCCATCGCCACCGAGTACGCAGCTCTCATGCTAAGCAATCGGATGACGATAATCTGCCGAGTATCTTCCCGTGGCATGGTATTCCAACTGCCGTTCGATGTCCGCCAGCATTCCGCTGGCACCTATACGAAAGAGTTCCGCGTTGAGCCAGGATGGGCCGAGCTCTTCTTTCATCAAGGATAGCCACTCCAGAGACTGCTTCGCGGTCCGAAGCCCGCCCGCGGGCTTGAGGCCAACGGCCATGCCGGTCTCCTGCGCGTACTCGCGAATCGCGCGCGTCATGACCAGGCCGACCGGGAGAGTGGCGTTGACAGCTTCCTTGCCTGTGGAGGTCTTGATGAAATCAGCGCCCGCCATCATGGCGACGACGCTCGCGCGCCCCACATTGCGCAGCGTAAGGAGATCGCCAGCTCCGAGAATGACTTTCATGTGCGCCGAGCCGCAGGCGAGCTTGAACGTAGCGACCTCGTCGTAGAGCGCCTGCCATTTTCCGCTGAGGACGTGCGCACGAGTGATCACAACGTCAATTTCGTGCGCGCCCGCCTCGACGGAACGACGGATTTCGCCGACGCGCTCTTCGAGCGGCGAGAGACCCGCAGGAAAGCCGGTTGAAACAGCAGCGACGCGGATGCCGCTGCCTTCCAGGGCACGAAGCGCCGTTTCGACAAACGCGTGATAAACGCACACCGCGGCGACTTTGATGCCGAGCTGCTCGACGCCCAATTGTTTTTCCAGTTCGTGCTGGATGGGCTGCCGTGCCTTGGCGCATAGGCGGCGCACGCGTTCATCGGTGTCATCGCCAGAGAGCGTCGTCAGGTCCATGCAGGTGATCGCGCGAAGGAGCCAGGCGGCCTGCCATTCCTTTTTGACGGTGCGACGTGTCACCAGGGTCTGCGCGCGGCGCTCCACCGCGCTGGTATTGACCCGCACTTCTTCTATCCAATCCAGATTGAGAGCGATTCCCCGATTGGGCAGCAGATCGCGGCCCGAAAGCGTAGCGAGAATTCTATCGTCCGAGGGGCGGCGAGCTTGCGCAGCGAGATTGTTGTGAATTTCTGAAATGACATAACGTCCGCCATTTTTTACCGCCATTGGATTTTCTCCAGCGGGACGCACACCGCCCACACTTCTTTACCAACATTTTGCGCGTCGCAAACACATCCATTGTACGTCAGTTGCGAAAACAGGTGAACAGGAGGGCGTCCAACCATCCTTGACAAATTGTTCGCGTGTCACTATATATCCCGCTTCATGCCTCGCGTCATTTTGATCGCCACCCAACCGACCGACAAATCACCCACGCATTTCCATTTCCCGAGTTTGGTCCTTTGAGCGGACCGCGGAGGGCATTTTGCAATGAAGATTGACGTCTTCAATCATATTTTACCGGCGAAGTATTTCGAAAGCATGTCCACGCTCCGCGAAAAGGGTTCCAACATGCAGCGACGCGTCAGAGAGATTCCGGCGCTCTTCGATTTGGACGTTCGCTTCCGCATGATGGATGCTTTTGGCGACTACGTTCAGGTGATCAGCCTTCCTTCACCGCCGATTGAAGCCTTTGGAGCTCCTGACAAATCACCGGAGCTGGCGCAAATTGCCAATGATGGGCTGGCGGAGCTCGTCGCCAAACACCCGGACCGCTTTCCTGGCTTCGTGGCTGCCTTGCCGGTGAACAATCCGGATGCTTCGGTTCAGGAAACTGAGCGGGCAGTTTTGAAATTGGGCGCAGCCGGTGTTCAGATTTACACAAATGTGAATGGCCGCCCTCTGGACGAGCCTGCGTTTCTTCCCATTTTCGAGAAGATGGCGGAGTTAGATCGCCCTATCTGGGTGCATCCGGCGCGCGGCGCGCGCTTTCCGGACTATCAGACCGAACAAAAGTCCAAATACGAACTCTGGTGGGTGTTTGGCTGGCCTTATGAAACGAGCATCTTCATGGCGCGGATTTTGTTTGCGGGCTATTTTGACCGCTGGCCCAATCTCAAGATCATCACTCACCACATGGGTGGCATGGTGCCTTATTTCTCCGGGCGCACCGGCCCCGGCCTGGACCAACTAGGAGCGCGTACCGAAGATGAAGATCTAACGGTGTACACGCGCCGGCTGAAGAAGCGTCCGCAAGATTATTTCAAGATGTTTTATGCCGACACAGCGACGTTTGGATCGCGTCCGGCAATCGAGTGCGGACTTGCTTTTTTCGGGGCCGATCATGCTCTATTCGCCTCGGACTCGCCTTTTGATCCGGAGAAGGGGCCTGGATACATTCGAGAAACCATCCGGTGTATAGAAGAGCTTTCGATTCCGAGCGCGGATCGAAAGAAAATCTACGAGGAAAATGCGCGAAACTTGCTCCAGCTCAAGCTTGATTGACGCGGGGCGTTGTTCCTTGACTGGAAGCACCCGGAGAGCGGTGCGCTCCTAATTCTTGGATTTAGTTGGCACAGCGGTCATGATCGGTGAAGCCTTGATGTAGTTGTGGTAGCTTTCGACCATTTGCCAAAGACCATTTACGGGCGCCAGCACGCGGCTGGACCAGTACGCTTTTTCGCCATAGGTCGGCTGACACGAGAGCATCACGACCGCGTCCCCGAAGTCCCACGTGCGGATCCATAATGCGGGCGCCGCCCCAATCTTAGGGGCGTCGGGATTCGCTGCCTTTCGCTTGTTCATGGTGGCAATGCGGTCGGCCTTCGAAGGCGAGGGTCCCCCGTAGGTGCTGACCACGCGTTGATCGAAATTGTCGGCAACGTGCTTTTCCCATCCTGCCTGGCTTGATTCCTGCTCCTGCCATTCGTCAAGAGCCGCCTTCTCTCCGGGTGATAACGGCTTGTACGGCACTTCCTTGCAGGGATTTTCGCAAGGGACGTCATAAGTCGGCCGGACGGGTTCAAAGTCGCGCTCGCGGACAGCAATCTCAGTGGTGTGCAGTAGTCGCCAGCCCTTTGGCCGCTCGACCCAAAAGTGAGCAACGTAGTTATTGCCGACGCTCCCCTGAATCCAGACGACCTTGCCGTACTTGTGCTCGATGATTTTGACGTCGTTCCCGCTGCCCACCAGCGGCTTGAGGCCCGCGCGGAAGACGTCGTCCTTGGCCCACATGACGCCGTCCGGATCGATCCACGTGAAATCCGGGTCGAGGAGCTTCTCTGCGGCTGCCTTGTCGCCTTTCTCGAGGGCCTGCACTAGAGCGTGATCGGCCTGAACCACAGCATCGTCCGCTGCGGAGGGAGGCTTAGCTGATCGCGCAACTACCATGCCGCCACAAACAATTAGACCGACAATCGCACCCATGATTAAGTGTCTCATCGGACTCCTCTCCTCACCGAATAAGGAAAGGGCCGGAAGCGATTCCGGCCCCTCCCGTTTTGAAACTTCTTGCAAATGCTAGAAGATGATCTTCAAGCCCAATTGCATAGCGCGGTTAGAGCCTGAACCGAGCACGGGGTTTTCACCCGCCACGTCAGGGGTTGCGCAGCCGCAACCGAACTGGTTGGGTACGGAAGGATCGTTGTGGTTATAACCATTCGGCCCGCCACCTGGGTTGGCAAACTGCGGATGGTTGAGGAGATTGAAGAACTCGGCGCGGAACTGGAAGGTCATCCGCTCCTTGAATTTCCAGTCTTTGTAGATCGATGCATCCCAGTTCTTGAAGGGGTAGCCGGGGAAGATATTGCGACCAGTATTGCTGAACGTTCCAGTGGGAGGAGGAATCATAACCGATTTACCCTGGATGAAGCAGCCACCGGAAGTAGAACCCCCGTTGAGGTTGGCCAAAGCGCTTCCGGTCGGATCATTCAGGGCGTTCGTGGCAGCCAAGCAAGCGGCAGCCATCGTAGCGGTTTGAGCGGGCGAAAAAGTGATTATCTTACCCGGTGTGGTTTGGCTGCAAACGACTGGCCCAGCCGGGCTGGTCAGAGGATTTGCAAAGTCAGGGCCGGCGCAATAGGGTATTGAGTTTTGGTTGGATTTGAAGTCGTTTACGTTGCCAAAGAAATCCCAGTGCTCGCCAAGGGCAGCAGGGATGTTGTTCGTCTCGCCGGTTCCCGTAAAATCGTTGCCGGTATCCAGCATTCCCCAATGCCCCCCGTCCTGCAGCGTCACAATGGAATTAATCTGCCAGCCCTCCAGCATTTGTGCAAAGCCCTTTCTTCCGGGGAGGGCATAGGTCACCGTGGCCGAGAAGCGATGCCGGTTGTCGAAGTCGCTGTTGCCGTAATAGCACCTTGGGCAGAAGCCATTGTCGATGACGCCGGCCCCGCTCCAATTGGAGGAAGCGTTATCCAGGGCGTGAGAATAGGTGTAGCCGACCGTGAAGGACAGCCCATGGGAAACCCGCTGGGTAAGAGTCGCCTGCAGGCCGTGGTAATTTGATCCGTAGAGTCCAGATAGTTTGTTGATGTAATTCAAGTATGGGAACTGCGGAAACTGAACATTGGTTTCGCAGTGCCCGCAAGCAATCTCCGCCGCCGATTGCGGATTAACCTCTTGGATGTCGTGGAAGCCTATGAGCTTCGTGCCATGGTTGCCGACGTAAGAAACTTCCAAGGACATGTTATTCGTGATCGCTCGTTGGACACCGAAGTTCCAGTTCGTCACGTACGGCGTGCGCAGATTGCGATCCACAGCAAAGATCGTGCAGGGAGAAGTCGGTAGGCCGGCGTTGACGCCTGCAGCTGTCGTGCCGTCGCCGCACACAGGCCCTACGCCGGATGGGAAGATAGCCGTCGTGGCGTTGTTCTGCCAGTTGTTGGTGAGAGTTGGATTTATCTTTCCGGGGCTATTGAAGGCCACGGCCTCAAGATTAATGGTGCCGGTCCCCGGCGTTGCTACGCCATTCACAACTAGCGTGGCCGCTGTAGGAACCGAAGGCGCTCCAAGCAGATTGCCGAGGGCCATGAATGACTGCTGTGCGATCTGCTCGTAGACGATACCGCCTCCGGCGCGAACCACCGTCTTCCCGTTACCCTGCACGTCCCACGCGAAGCCCACGCGGGGCGCGAAATTATTGTGGTCGCCGTTATACAAATCAGGAATCTGCTTACCGACTTGCACCATCCCCACTGTCGGATCGAAGTTGCCAAGCAGGTTGTGCGCTTCCTTCAAAACTGTGTTCAGCTCGTAGCGCACCCCTAGATTCACCGTCAAGCGCGATGTAACACGCCAGTCATCCTGGAAGAAGCCCGCGTATCCCCAGAAGTGCGAGTCGCGAAAGGCGTCTCCAGTCAGAAGGGAAGACCCCTGGCCCACGTCGCCTGCAAGCAAGTTTTCGATCATACTCGCACCGAGACCGGCGCCGCCGAAGGGCTTGAATTTGACTCTTCCCTTGCCATACTGAGTGATCTTCCCTGTGTGGATGTTGTCCGTCATCTCGCCGCCGAACTTAAAGGAATGCTTGCCATGCAGATACGAAACGTTGTCCTTGAAGTCGTATACACTGTCGGGCCCCACAACCTTGGGCCAGGATCCCCCGAGCTGGCTGTTGTAACCTAGGAGAAAGATAATCGGAAATCCGCTAAAAAACGGATCCGTCACCCCCGTGTTGATTCCGTATTTTGACGCGGGAATGTTATGGTCGGCTGCGAAGTAGGTTTGGTTGTAGCGGCCATACCCCGCCCTGAATTCATTTACCCACCGCGAACTAGGGGTCCAAACCCAGCCCACGCTGGCCAATTGGGCGCGCACATGGAGAAGTGACTGCCAATTCGGCGCTAGCTGGTGGAAATCGTCATTCCAGGTTCCGTTGTTCTGGCCAAAGAAATAGTAGCCATTGATCACGTTTTTTTCGTTGAGGTGGTAGTCCACCTTGCCGATGCCGTTGTCAGCCCGACTGGTGTTATTTAAATTGGCAAAGACCGTATTTGTACCCGGCACGGAGGTCGCATTGTTGACAGGGAACAGGCCGACTCCGCTACCTGGAACGATCATTGTGCCGGGTTTATTCGCATTGACGGCGCACGTAGCGGGGTTGAGCCCCGCAATAGCCGCGCTGAGCGGAGCAATCGGGATTGCTCGGGCGTTCAAATCTTTGCAGGCATCCACGAGGCTATTGGTCGGATCAGGTGCCCCCAACCCGCATCCCGGAGTACCTCCGCCACAGGTGACCGGCGAAGTAGAAGTGAACGAACCCGCTGTGTTGTAGAGTTGTCCCTCATAGGCCCCGAACCAAAACAGCTTGTCTTTCTTAATCGCGCCGCCGCCCGTAGCGCCGAACTGCTCTAGGGACAATGGGAAGGGCGGAAACCCCACGGACGCTGTGTCGAAATAGTTCTTCGCGTCCCACGCATCCGTTCGGCCGAACGCGTACGCTGTTCCATGCAAAGTGTTGGTACCCGCTTTCAATCCGACGTTAACGACGCTGCCTGGCTTGAATCCGGAATCCGCGCGAACGTTCTGCGCAGTCCTGAATTCTTGAATGGCATCGAGAGGGATGAACGTCTGCACATCTCCCGCCAGCGCCGAGCCGTTAACGATGCTCATGCCCGTCCAGGGTTCGTTCTGGTTCAAGCCATCCACGGTATACATGTTGTCATCGGGGCGAATCCCATTGGAACTCTGCGTCCAGCCTCCGCCGCCTGAATAAATCGTGACGCCTGGCCGCAGGGTGAGCAGGTTCAGGTAGTTGCGGCCATTCAAGGGCAAGTCATTGATGGTTTCGTTGCTTAACGATCCGCCCTGTTCAGCGTGAGTGGTTTCCACGAGCGGAACGGCCACCTCTACTGTCACCGTCTCCGAAATTGAGCCAGGATGAAGAGTAAAGTCAATGCGAGCTTCCTGGCCCACTTCCAAGCGGACGTTCTCGCGCTCGACGGACTTGAATCCCTTGTATTCGGCGCGGATCTTTTTGACGCCGGGACGCAATGCGGGAGCATTGTATTCGCCCGCTTGATCGGTGGTTAAGGACCGCGTCGCTCCTATGTCAATGTCCGTGATACTGACGGTGGCGCCAGAGATGGGGGCCCCGGACGCGTCGGTCACGGTTCCTAGAATGCGGGCGGTGCCTTGGGAGAACGCGGGTAGAGAAACCGCGAGGAACAGCACGCTCAAGCCGAGGACCGGAATTGCTCTCCTAACCCACAGACACACAAATGAGCTCATCCTGAGAGTTACCGAGTTCATACGGATCTCCTCCGAGCAATTTTGTAGGAATGCGACACTTGCCCCGACGTTGTCGGACCCCTGTACCGCCATAATGTTGTTGGACCCCTGTACCACCCTGCCTCAAAGGATGTCAAGCTAAATCTTCGATATACGCGAGCGGAAAATGTCATATTTCTTCGGAAGAGAGTCAGCGGAAGCGCGAGTCCCGGTACCAACGAGCTCCTGGGAAGATGACCGTGCTACAATCCCCGCCTTGGCGGGAGGAGGGATCATAATCATATGAGCGCGATAACGCGACGCGACTTCGTCAAGGGGGCCGCCATCGCACCCCTCGCCCTTCCCGCCCTCGCCCGAACGCAAGAAACAGCCAAGGCAGATCGTTTCGACATTGTCGTTGCTGGCGCCGGGCACAACAGCTTGGTGGCAGCCGCCTACCTGGCGAAAGCCGGTTATCGCTGTTTGGTTTTGGAGGGCCGGCCCATGATCGGCGGCGGCGTGAAGACCGCGGAACTCACGCTGCGCGGATTCAAAGACGACACGTGCTCCACTGCTCACACCGGAATTCAAGCGAATCCGCTGCTGCGCAACGACGAACTTAAACTGCGGGATTACGGGCTCGAATACATCGATCCCGATCCCATCATGCACATTCCCTTCCCCGATGGGAGTTATCTGACGCAATGGCGCGACTTGGATCGCACTTGCGCGGAATTTGCCAAGTACTCGAAAAAAGACGCAGAAACCTACCGGCGCATGTTGGCCGACTTTGAGTCTGTCAAGTCCATTTTCGAGGCGACTACTTTTGCGCCGGTGGGTTTCGGAAAGCCGTTGAACGAATTGCTAGCCGCGCATCCCCAGGGCAAGCAATGGCAGCGCCGTCTGGGCATGTCCGCCTGGGAGGTCGTGCGCGACACTTTTGAGGATGATAGAAGCCGTGCCTTTCTGCTGGCAGTGGGCCACCTGGGCGCAGTGCCGCCAGATTTTCCTGCGACGGGAAGAGGCGCTTATACGTTGGCTGGGCAACAGCGTTCGGGACGTCCCATCCCGAAAGGCGGCTCTGGGGAATTAACTAAGGCGTTGGCACGCTTCATCGAGGCGCACGGCGGGGTAATCACCACCAACAAATGGGTTAAGCAACTTTTTGTGGAAGGCGGTAAATGTGCTGGCGTGGAATGTTCCGACGGCACCTCCTATCGTGCTGACAAGGCGGTGCTGTCTACGATCCACATTAAGCACCTCGTTGACATGGCGCCACGCCAATTGTGGGGCCATGATTTTGTCGATGGTGTGGCTACTTTTCAGGGCGAATGCTCGATGTTTGTCACGCATTACGCCACCACCGAACCACCGAAATACTCGGTAGCCAATGGCATGCTCGCGCCGACGGAATCGGTCGTCCTCGCTACGCCCGAACGTGCCTTGCGTTTCGCCTATGACGACGCGCGCGGTGCGGTCAATGTCGAAGAGCCGCCGCTGCAAGTCGTCTGTTGCAGCCTTGCGGATGCGACGCGCGCCCCCGCGGGAATGCACACTTTGAAAGTTATGGGCTGGCAACCTTACGAGCTTAAGGAAGGGCCGCAGCACTGGGATGAAATCAAGAACCAGGTTTCGGACGCCAATCTGAATTATCTGCGGCGCTTCGCGCCAAATCTGACCGACGATAAGATCCTCGCGCGCTTTGTGGAAAGCCCCCTCGACATCGAGCGCATGAACCCGCATTTCTGGCACGGCAGCGTTCACGCTGGCGCGTCGGGCCCTGCGCAGTCCGGCGCAATGCGTCCTGTGCCAGGCTGGGCGCAATATCGCATGCCTATCCCGGGTTTGTATCAAACAGGCGCCACGACTTTTCCCGGAGGTTCGGTCACGGGCGCTCCCGGGCGAAACGCGGCGACGGTAATGCTGAAGGATTTTGGCACCAGCATCGAAGAAGTCGTACAGAAAAAAGCATAAGCAGGGAAATCCGTTGTAAATTTTCTCGATCTTTGGAAAAAAGCAGCGGCGATGTGCCGCAATAGGGAAACAAAATTAAGCGGACGCTCTTGCAATCGCCTTGACGGCGGCATCCACAATGGAGGATTGGTGAATTATGTTTATCCCGCAGGATACCCACGGAGACCTCGAGTTGCTGCACGGTCGCCCGCTTCGGACCACGTCGAAAGCAATCTCGCTTGCTGTTGCGTTGTTGTCCGTGTTCGTTGGGGGGCAAGTTAGGGCAACCGCAGACGTAAAGCCAGATGCCTCGATCGGCGGCCTCAAGGCCAAATTCATTGAGGTCAGTGGAGTCAAGACACGCTATTACGATGAGGGCAAGGGCGAGCCCATGGTGATGATTCATGGTGGCTCCATGGCCGGATCTTCCACCGCGAACGTTTTCTCCAGGAATATTCCCGGCCTAGCGAAGCGCTTCCACGTCTTCGCACTGGACCGGCTTGCCAGCGGGATGACGGGCAATCCCAAGGATGACAAAGACTACAACTATGCCTCTGAAGCCGAATTTGTCTATCAGTTCATTCAAACCCTGAAGCTGGGCCCCGTTCACTTGGTCGGCCACTCTGCTGGAGGGGCCATCGCGCTTTTCATGGCTACGGAACATCCGGACGCAGTCAAGACTCTTGCCATCATCGCTGCAGGACCGGAGGACCCAAATGCCATCGCCGGCCCGACTAAGCTGGACGCCGGCTTGCCTAAATGTCCGGATCAATCGCAATACGAAGGTTTGAAGTGCAGGGTGACGATCCTTGCCTGGTTTCCGGCCACGTTCGACGAGGAATATTGGGCGGCGGATGCTTTCATGGCAAGTCAGCCCAAGACAAAGGAAGCTCGCGCGAAATTGAACGCTGGCGCCGGAGAGCCGCTGCGCACCAAGGAATTCCCCGCGTACCGGGAGAAGATGCTGAATCGCGTCAAAGACGATGGCGTTCTCCAAATGCCGGTGCTGCTGTACGCAGCGAAGAACGACGTACTCGACTGGGGAGTGAACGATCCAACGGCCAAGCTGCAAAGAGAATTGGCCCTGTTCGATATCCTTGCTGCAAAAAATACGAAAGTCCGGATGATTATCCAGAACAATGCAGGTCACTTCATGTACCGGGAATATCCGGAGCAGTTCAACCAGGATCTCAATGAATTCATCGAGTATTGGAAGCAACATCCGGAAGGAAAATCTCAGGGTGAAGCTCAAGGACCAAAGTAGAAGTCTCATAAGTGCGCCGGCCTGAGAATCTCTTTTAACGAAAGAGGAGGGAGAGCATGGGTTTATCGCCGAAACTTAGCAGGAGAGCCCTGGTCAAATGGGGATTGATCTCAGCCGGCGTTCCTGCGCTTTCGAAAGAGTTGGCACCTTCTGCTTCTGCCCAGGATGCCGGCCCGGAGAGAGGAAAGATCGGAGTGGTCGGCGGAAGAGCGGAAGAAGAGCTCTTCCCTGCGAAAGGGCTGCCCGGAGGGGGGCAGTTGGAGATCCGGTTGAGCGCCACGATACATACCAGCGACCCCGATCAACTCGAAGTGGCCCATCGACTGAGGCCATTCGATCTGGAATCCTGGATCACGGAATGGACGCGGGTGGCAGAGAAAAACGAGCAGTTGGCAGAGAAGTTTGTGGGCGAAGGACTGAAGGTTTCGGCGAATGAATACTATCTTCGCGCATCAAACTTCTACCGGGAGGCGTGCTGGCCTCAGCCGCAGGCCGAACCTCGTATGCTTTCTACCTACAAAAAGATGCGAGAGACTTTTGACAAAGCCTGGCAATTAACGAAGCTGCCATTCGAGCGCGTGCAGATCAGTTATGAGGGGAAGTCCATCGACGGATATTTCCGAAAGCCGAATGGCCCCGCGGGGAAGAAGTTTCCCACCGTAATTGCGTTTCAAGGCGCGGATACGATGGCCGAGGCCACTATATTGGGGATTGCGGGGGCCTACGTGACACGTGGCATGGCCTATTTGGCAGTGGATCTGCCCGGCCAGGGCGGATCTTTGCGCCTTAAAGATCTGCACCTCCCCGCGGATACGGAGAAGATCGGCAAGATCCTGATTGACTATCTGGAGACGCGTGCGGATGTGGACGCCAGCCGGATCGCGATGCAAGGAATCAGCATGGGGGGCTACGGCACCCCCAGAGTTGCCAGCGCGGAGAAGAGGCTCAAGGCGGCGTTGGTGATGAGCGGGTCCTACAATTTGCAGCAGGATCTTTTCGACTACTATCCTCCGATTCAGGAGCGTATGCGCTGGATCGTCGGGGCTGCGGACCTGGGAGATGCCAGGAAAAAATTAGCAGAGTACACGCTTGAGGGAAGAGCGGGGCGGATTGAATGTCCGATGCTGATTGGGTACAGCAAGGATGACCGAATCATGGACCCGCAAGGAGCGCACAGACTCTACGAGGCGGCCGTGCATTCCCGACGCGACATGGTGGAGGGCACAGGCCACACGCAGGCTTCGAATGCCGGTGGACCGAGAGATTTGCGCCCACCAGTCCTTGCGGACTGGACGGCGAAGCAACTTGTGACGGAAGCCTGACAGCCTGTTTGCAGTGATGATCCAGCGTCCGTCTATCTATCGCGGAGTCACCGCGGGAGCATCCTGAATCGTCGTCTGGTAGCTAAGACACATCTGCCAATTTCCATTTTGCTTGACCCAAACACGGCTAATGTGCGCGGGCTTGCCACTATAGGGCTTGCTTTGCGCGACCATTACGACTGAATCTTCGAAATCGAACATGCGTGCCCAGTCCAACCCCGGCGGCGCTGGACCAACGCCAGGCTTGCTGAGCTGAGCAATCCGGTCTGCTTTCGTGTTTGGCTGGGTGGCGCCCGAAGCGATCAGCACGAACTCGTCGGCAAAGTGGGGAGCCCACGCCAGCGGGTCATGGTTCGTGACTGCCGTCTCCAACTGTTGCCAGGAGAGGATGATCCCCTTCTCCGCCTCGTTCTTCGGCTCGTAAGGCACAGTTTTGCAAGGGTTCGCACACTCATTCGTGCTTGGCCCGGGAGCTTGAGCTTTCTCCGCCTGCGTGACTTCATGATAGATGAGAAGCCGCCAGCCCGCGGGACGCCTCACCCATACTCGCAACACGTGGACTTTCCCGTTGGCGGCTTGAATCGCCGCGACCTGGCCGTAAGTGTGCTCTTGAGCTTCCGCGTCGAAGCCAGCCGCAGGTGTAGGTAAATTTTGAAGAACCTGTGCCTTCGTCAAAGTATTTCCGGACGACTCCGTCCAGAGAAAATTTGCGTCGAGCAGTTTACCGGCTGCCGCTTTGTCCTTCCTTGCGAGGGCCTCGACGAAAGCGTGGTCGCTTTCGTGCACAACCTGGTCATCACCCGTGGCAGCAGCCGTTTTTGATATCAATGTCGCAAATAGAGCGCAACACATAGCACCGAGGAACAGTGCGGTCATAACGAAACGCTTCATACAGCCTCCTCCACTTTGGGGTGCATGCGGAGGCGAATTCTACTTTGCGAATGCGATTCGCACAAGTGTGCGAATAAATTGGAATTTGGTGTTGACAATCAAAGACGGCGCGAGATAAATATACTCGCAGACCACTTCTATGGGAGGCGCGGCAAGATCCTCAAGACACAGCAGAAAAAGCTAGCCTCCTCTTTCCTTTTCGGGATTTTTTGTTCATTTGCTCCCGCAAAGATTTTCCTGAATGCGGAGATTGCTCTGTCAAAGGCTGCGCCTTACTCATGGCATTGGAACCCAGGTGAGTCATGAGCGCCGGGATGCGTCGCCGGGGAAGCTGGCTGAGCTTTCAGCAAGATTGTTCCAGGGAAACGAGTGCGAGAGTCCGTACGTCCCATTCTTACGAGGATGCAATCAGAAATCCCCGGCACGCGGTGAAAACCATCAAGGGAAAAGCACGGACTGATTTTTTGGAGGCGGCTTTGAAAGTTAAGGCATTTGTTTTGATTGCGGAGCTTGTTTTTCTTGTTTCTATTGCCGGCACCGCGTTCGCGCACCATGGAGTAGCGAACTACGACATGACGAAATTGGTCACAGTGAAAGGAACTGTCACCGATTTTCAGTTCATCAATCCACATACCTTGATCCTCTTTGACGTGAAGAACGACAAGGGCGTGATCGAACACTGGCAAGCGGAGGCCACGAGTCCAAATCACCTCGTCAGAGCCGGCTGGAGCAAGGACATCATTAAGGCGGGAGATCAAATCACGATCAGCGGTTTTAGAGCCAAGAACGGATCAACTGTCTTGCGTTTCCAGAAAATGGTGTTAGCCAACGGCCAAGAAATATCAGAGGGCGGCGAATAGAGGAACGTGGCTCGAATTACTGAAAACAATTTCCAGGCGAAGCTGGCGTGGATAAGTGACACTTCCCAGCTAATCGGCCTGTTTGAGCAAAACGAGGTCGACATGAATGCCTGACATGATCAGCTTGTGCAAATGGCTCGAACATACCTCTGTCGGTACGCACGTGCGCGAATCGTTTTGGCTGTTTCCGACCATCGAAACCCTCCACCTCTTTGGTATCGTCCTCTTGGTAGGCTCCACTTCGGCGCTTGACCTGCGTCTATTGGGACTATCTCTACGGAATCAATCGGTTTCGAAAGTTGCCGCGCGGCTTCTCCCCTGGGCTTGGGTCGGCTTCGCCGTGCAAATTACAACGGGGCTTCTTCTCTTCTCCTCGGAGGCCGTTAAGTGCTACACCAATCTTGCTTTCCGCTTGAAGATGCTGATGATCTTGCTCGCTGGCGTGAACGCCGTCGTTTTCCATTGGACCGCCTACCGCTCGGTTGAAAAGTGGGATGACGCCGCGACCACACCAATTGCGGCCAAGTTCGCAGGTTCTTTTTCTATCCTGTTGTGGTTTGGCATTGTAGCGGCCGGACGATGGATCGCATTCATCTGAGGCCTTCGCCCCTTGTGCAGTTTGTTGCTGCAGGCGCGATATAAAGCGTAAACATCGCTTGCTGACATTAGCGTGACGAAAGGAGTTTCAAAGTGCGAAACCGCATAATGAATCTGACGCTGGCGATGGTGGCGATCCTGGCTTTCGCTTCGGTTCTCTCTGCCCAAACCATCGAGCCGACGGCACCTGCCAAGTCGCAAGCGCCGGCCGCCGCTCCGGACCTGTCTGGAGTTTGGCGGCAACATTCGCCACCGGGCACTCGTCCAACTGCGCTTTACTCCTTTAACAAAGAGGATCCTCCCATGACGCCCTGGGCGGAGGCGCTCTTTAAGGCGAACAAGCCCTCTTTTGGACCCAGGGCTGTTCCGGATTCGAATGATCCCGTGAATCCGACCACCGGTAACTCCATCGGCTGTTCTCCGCCGGGCGTGCCAAGGATTTATCAGCATCCTTTCCCGATGGAAATTATTCAGATTCCCGGGCGCGTGCTCATGTTCTTCGAATTCAATCATTTTGTGCGCCAAATCTATATGGACGGGCGAGGGCATGACAAGAATGTCGCTCCCTTGTGGATGGGGGACTCCATCGGCAAGTGGGAGGGAGATACGCTCGTCGTCGACACCACAAATTTCAACGATAAGACCTGGCTCGATCGGGGAGGCCACCCGCACTCTGAAGCGCTTCATTTGACCGAACGTATCCGGCGCACCGACCACGACACTCTGGAAATTGAAATCACCGTCGACGACCCGAGAGCGTATACAAAAACCTGGACGACAAAACAATATTTTCAGTTGCGGCCGAAGTGGAACATCATGGAATTGGTCTGCGAGGACAACGCCAATTTCCTTGATCTGCAAAACAAGTTAGCGGGAGAGCCAAAAAACTGAATTGAACTCCATCGGCCAATTGCATTTTGCCGGGCAGAATTGCCAGCGAGACTACTTCTAGTGGAGTCTCCCCAACTCAAGCGAAAACTAAGCCGCAATCAAGTGCGCAGTTTCTGGGCCGCGTGGGCGGGATGGACCATGGACGGCATGGACTCTTTCATCTACTCATTGGTTTTGGTCCCAGCCTTGCGCGACCTCCTGCCCCGATCCGGAATTCCTGCGACCACCGCGAATGTAGGGTTTTATGGTGGGCTCCTCTTCGCGCTCTTCATGATTGGCTGGGGGATTGCCCTGGTTTGGGGACCCATCGCGGACCGTTTCGGCCGCGTGCGCACGATGATGTTCAGCATCCTTTGCTTCTCCGTCTTCACGCTGCTAGGCGCCTTCGCCACGGGAGTGTGGACTCTTGCGCTCTTTCGACTGCTAGCAGGAATAGGTATCGGTGGAGAATGGTCCATTGGTGCTTCGCTTGTCTCAGAAGACTGGCCGGAGGAACGCCGTACCATGGGCGCGGCGTTGATGCACACAGGCTATTATCTTGGATTTTTCCTGGCCGCCGCAGCCAACTACTTTATCGGCAGCCGCTACGGCTGGAGAGCCATGTTCGTCGTGGGAGGAACTCCGGCGTTTCTCATAGCTTTCATTCGGGGCCGCATTAAGGAACCAGCGCGTTGGGAGACCAAGCAGCTAGAGCTCGGCGAGAGGCGCGGCATGTACCGCTCCTTCTCCACGCTATTTTCGCGGCAATACCGTGGCCGGACGATCCTCAACTCCGCCTACCTGATCGTTTCGCTAATTGGATTGTGGGCCGGATCGGTCTATGTGCCTGCCGCGATCACTTACATCGCGGGACGGACCGGCGAGACAACGGTGAATGCCGCGCGCCTCGCGTCTTATTCGACCGCGCTTCTTGGAATCGGCACGGTTCTCACCGCCCTGATTGTTCCGCTAATTGCCGACCGGTTGGGGCGCAGAGTAACGCTCGGCATTTTCTATTGTGTGATGGGAGTTTCCATCTGGACCGCCTTTGGCCGCGTCTTTTACATGGAAACGAACGCTGTTGCTTGGTTCTTATTCTGCGCTTTCCTGCTTGGGGTCGGAGGAGCCAATTTCATCATTTATTCCTTCTGGTTGCCTGAGCAATACGGAACGGAATGCCGCGCCAGCGCGTTCGCCTTCACGACCAACATTGGGCGGTTCGCGGCAGCGGGGTTCACTTTCCTCGTGGGCGCCGGGATTCGTCACTTTCAGACTCTCGGCACTCCGGTGGCTCTCACGGCGCTTGCTTTTGTCGTAGGAATCCTGCTCTTGCCGTTCGGGATGGAAACCAGGGGGAAACCGCTGCCGGCGTGAACGTGAGCTAACTCTTGATGCCTGTAGCATTATTTTCTTCGGAGGCTCTTGTGAGGAATTTCATTTCGGTAATCGCCATTGGCCTGGGTTGCTTTCTCGCGTATGGAGCTCAGCCGCAACAACAAACGATGGTGGGCCACCCCACATGGGCCTTCCCTGTCGCGGACAAAGAGCAGCCGTCCACGGAAGACGAAAATGCGCCGAAGCACGTCCCCGGCAGCGACAAAACCTACACTCAAGCGCAGATTGACGATCTCTTCAATCCTCCGGACTGGTTCCCGGACGAGCATCCTCCTCTGCCCGCCGTCGTCGCGCGTGGAAGCGGGAAAGACGTGCCGGCCTGCGGTTCCTGCCATCTCATGTCGGGGAACGGCCATCCCGAATCCGCCAATCTCGCCGGACTCTCTGCCGCGTATATCGTGGCTACGATGGCCGACTTCAAAAGCGGCGCCAGAAAAGACCCCGCACGAATGACTGCCATCGGAAAAGCGGTATCCGAAGACGATGTGAAGCAATCTGCTGAGTGGTTTGCGTCTCTCAGGCCGGTCGTATGGACGAAAGTGGTCGAAGCCGATACGGTGCCGAAAACCCACGTCAACAAGGCGCGTCAGCGTTTACCTCTGCCGGGAGGGGGCACGGAGCCCATCGGCAATCGCATCATTGAAGTGCCGCAGGACGCTGCGAGAGTGATTGCGCGTGATCCGCACTCTGGCTTCATCGCCTGCGTGCCGGCGGGCAGCCTCGCGAAAGGCGCACCGTTGGTTACGGCCGGCGGCTCCGGCAAGACGATTCCCTGCGCACTCTGTCATGGGGATGGGCTGAAAGGCCTGGGCCAGGTGCCCAGAATCGCAGGACTCTCGCCCGTCTACATCGCCCGCCAACTTTATAACTTCCAGAGCGGTCAGAGCGCCGGCCCTATGTCCGGATTGATGAAAAAAGTCGTGGAGAATCTGACCGACGACGATATTCTGGCGATCTCCGCCTACGTGGCTTCGCAGACGCCATAGCCGTCGTATCAGATAATGAATCAAGTCTTCGTAAGCCTTGCTCTGCTAGACGCAAACTCGCTTGCCGTCAGGAGGAGTTGGGAAGATGCCGAATAATGAACTCATGAAAGGCGTTCCGATGGCAAGACTTCAAAAAGGTTTTAGTGTGATGTTCTTTGCGTTCGCCGCAGTGTTCTTGCTCTTGGGCATCTCTTGGCGCGGCTTGGCGCAATCCGGCGCGGGGATGCAACAGCCCCCCACAAGCGCAGAGTCCGTCACGGCAGTGTTTCCTTATATCGACACACACGCTCACTTCGACTCGAGAATCCTTTCTGACCCGAACGGTCAGGTCGATGCCGCACTTAGAGAAATGGGTCGCGAAAATGCCGCGAAGCTAATCTTCCTGCCCAGTCCGTTTCTCCCCGATGATCCGAACCGACTCGATCACGACGCGTTTATGGCGGCGGTGAAGAAGCATCGGGACCGGCTCGCTTTTCAGGGAGGCGGCGGAAGTCTGAATCCCATGATTCAGGAATCCGTGCGCTCAGGTGTCGCGGGTCCCGAGATTCAGCGGAAATTCAAAGAGCGCGCGGAGCAAATCATACGCGATGGCGCAGTAGGATTCGGGGAGTTGAGTTCTGAACATCTCTCGTACTTGCCCGGGCAGGCCTACGAGACTGCTCCTCCTGACCATCCATTGTTCCTCTTGCTGGCGGACATTGCGGCGCAGCACGGCATACCCATTGACCTTCACTTGGACGCGGTTCCCCGAACAATACCGCTGCCACCGGACCTCAAGTCGCCTCCCAATCCCGCGAAGATCCAGGAAAACCTCTCTGCGTTCGAGCGGCTCCTCAGTCATAACCCGCGCGCAAAAATCGTCTGGGCCCACGCGGGCTGGGATAACATCGGGAACCGCACGCCGGATCTTTGCCGCCGCTTGCTCCAGGCGCATCCCAACCTGTACATGGAAATCAAGATCGATCCACTAAACCTCGGCAAAAATCCGCCCATTGCTAACGGTGAAATCAAGCCGGAATGGCTGAGGCTGTTTCAGGATTTTCCCGACAGATTTGTCATCGGCACGGACCAGCACTACAACTCCGAACGGCCGATGACGGGCCCCCAGCGCTGGAAGATGGCGGTGCTCTTGCTCAATCGGCTTCCTGGCGACCTAAGGCGGAAGATCGGCGTGGAAAACGCTCAGCGTATTTTCCCAATCCCCAAAAACCCGTGAACAAACCTCGCTTCGTCTGGTGTAGGCTTACGACCTCTCAGGGAATGTGTTTAGTTCGGCCGCAGCGAAATCGAGGAAGAACTTCTGATGAATAACGCCAGTGTGCAAACTGCGTTACCCAAACCGGGACTGACCTCCAACCAGTTGCGCGGTTTCCTGGCCGCCTGGGGCGGATGGGCCCTGGACGGCATGGACTCGTTCATTTACGCTCTCGTGCTGGTTCCCGCTCTGCGCGACGTGCTTCCGAAGTCTGGAATTCAAGCGACAAACGCCAACATCGGTTACTACGGCTCCCTGCTCTTCGCCCTGTTTCTGATTGGATGGGGGCTCGCTCTGGTTTGGGGGCCCGTTGCAGACAGGTTTGGCCGCGCGCGAACGTTGATGCTGACGATCCTCTGGTTCTCGCTCTTCACTTTTCTCAGCGCTCTTGCCAACAATGTCTGGAGCCTCGCGATTTTTCGGTTGCTCGCGGGCATGGGTATTGGTGGAGAGTGGTCCGTCGGGGCAACGTTCATTTCCGAAGAATGGCCTGAAGAACGCCGCAAGATGGGTGCCGGCTTGATGCACACCGGCTACTACTTCGGCTTCTTCCTGGCTGCCATCGCCAATTTCCTCGTCGGCGCCCATTACGGATGGAGATGGATGTTTGTGGTTGGCGGCACTCCCGCGCTTCTGGTGGCTTTTTTCTACAATCGCGTTCAAGAGCCCGCGCGTTGGCATCAGAAAAAGCAGGAACTTGGCCATAGTTGGACCGCGCTGGCGGCCTTCCGCACGCCGTTTTCGCCGAAGTACCGCCGCCGCACGATTCTCAACTCGCTCTACCTGCTCGCGTCCATTTCCGGCTTGTGGGCTGGCTCTGCTTATGTGCCTACGGCGATTACACAGCTTGCCGCAAGAGCGGGCCGCACGGCCGTCGAAGGAGCGCAGTTATCATCCTACGGGACGGCGCTGCTGGCCATCGGCACGATTCTCGGGGCCCTCATGACGCCGTGGCTATGCGAGCGTTTTGGCCGCAAGTCCGCGCTGGGTTTCTTCTTCTCAATGATGTTCATTTTCATCGCGCTGGCGTTCGGCTTTGTCTTCTACCTCCAAAGCAACGCGCTTGCCTGGTTCATGGCCTGCCTGTTCTTCCTCGGCATCGGCGGAGCCAATTTTGCCGTCTATTCACTTTGGATTCCCGAGCAATATGGCACGGAATGCCGCGTCAGCGCGTTTGCTTTCACGACCAATATCGGACGCTTCGCTGCGGCGGGAATCAGCTTCCTCGTGGGCTTTGGAGTTCGCCACTTCCAAACTCTTGGAATCCCCGTGGCTCTGACTTCGATTGCATTTTTGGTGGGCCTCTTGCTCTTGCCTTTCGGCGAAGAAACCAAAGGCAAGCCTTTGCCCGCCTGAGCGAAACAAACCACCGCGATTCCAGAGCGTGTGTGACAACCCATGTTTTTCGTCGGGGCACGACTTCAGTCGTGCCGTAAGTTCCGCCCATCCAACAAGGCTTTAGCCGCTGAGGGTATGAAGTTGAAGTTTTCCCAATCTTTCTCGAGCCCTGTTGGGAATCACGGGTTGTATACAATTCCTCCACGCTCGTTGTAGGATGCGCACCGTTCAGTTCACAAGTGCTCGACCGGCAAGAATCAAATCCAGCCACGATTATCCAGGCAGGGGGTACCCATGCCAGACGCAACAAAGCCTGACGAGAACGGCCAGTCCGTGTGGGACCGTGTGGCGGCAAGCCGCGAGTTCAGGGAGCTCATGGCCGCTAAGAAAATCTTCATCATTCCCGCCTTCATTTTCTTTCTGGTTTACTATTTCTTGCTCCCCATTCTGGTCGGCTACGCGCCCCAATTCATGTCCACGAGAGTCTGGGGCAATGTCAACCTCGCCTACTTGTTTGCGCTCTCGCAGTTCTTCATGGCATGGACCATTGCCGGCCTCTACGTCCGTGCGGGAGACAATTTCGATGAAATCTCGAAGGATCTCATCGAAAAAGCGCTGAAAACCGAGAATTCCGATGGAGACAAATAGGCTATGTCTGCTCCCCTGCTAATGTTCCTGGTTTTCATCGCCATTACTTTGGCCATTACTTACTGGGCTTCCAAGCGCTCCGCTGGCGCTAGCGCTTATTTCGCTGCCGGCCGCCAGATCAAAAGTTGGCAAAATGGCGTCGCGGTTGCCGGCGACTATATGAGCGCTGCGTCCTTCTTGGGCATCGCAGGCATCATCGCCTTCCAGGGGTATGACGGCTTCATGTTCTCGGTGGGCTGGCTGGTTGCTTACCTCACGGTGCTGCTCGTCATTGCGGAGCCCCTACGCAACGCCGGCAAATACACCATGGCAGACGTTCTCGCCTATCGCCTGAAACCCAGGCCGGTGCGCGCCATGGCCTCCTTGAGCACGCTCACCGTCAGCACCTTCTACATGATCGCGCAGATGGTCGGCGCCGGCGCTCTAGTCGCACTCTTGCTCAAGGGCTCCGGCATCTCCTATAGCACGGCAGTCATCGGCGTCGGCATTCTCATGATCGTCTACGTCGTCTTCGGCGGCATGCTGGCCACCACCTGGGTGCAAATCATCAAGGCGATCCTACTCATGGCTGGCACGTTCCTCCTCAGCATCCTGGTGATGTCCCACTTCCACTTCAGCTTCTACGCCTTCTTCGACGCCATCGGCCACGTCACTTATCACGAGAAAGGTCACGAAGTAGTGAAAGACTTCCTGCAACCCGGCTTGCGCTACAAGCCCCCTTACGGCCCGCTGGAGCTCATTTCACTTGGTCTCGCCCTCATCTTTGGCACCGCTGGTCTGCCGCATATCCTGGTTCGCTTCTACACCGTTCCCGACGCCAAGACTGCGCGTCACAGCGTGGTTTGGGCCATGGCGCTTATCGGCAGTTTCTACGTCATGACCACGTTCCTCGGCTTCGGCGCCGCCACCATCGTTGGCCGCGACTTCATCGCCACCCACGGCGGCACCAACATGAGCGCCCCTCTTCTCGCGCAGGCGCTCGCGGGTGACATTTTCTTTGCCTTCATCTGCGCCATTGCCTTTGCCACCATTCTCGCGGTTGTCGCCGGACTCACCATCAGCGCCTCCACTTCCTTCGCTCATGATTTCTGGACCAACGTGATTCATCGGGGCGTGGAGCGCAAACCCGGCGAGGAAGTCCGCGTCGCGCGCATTTCCGCTTTCGTGGTTGGCACGATTGCCATGACCATCGCCATTCTGCTCGGCCCCACCGCCAACGTGGCTTTCCTCGTGGCGCTGGCTTTTGCCGTGGCCGCTTCCGCCAACCTGCCCGTCATCCTCCTTTCCATCTTCTGGCGCCGTTTCAACACCGCCGGCGCGGTTGCCGGCCTCGGAGTCGGCCTGCTCGCTTCCATCGGTCTCATTCTCGTCAGTCCCAGCTTGATGGCCATCGATCCGCCTACGGTCACCGGCGCGGCGCGCCATCTCATTCAGGCCAAGGCCTGGTTCCCGCTGGAGAATCCCGGCATTCTCAGTATTCCCCTGGGCTTCTTCGCCGCGATTCTAGGCACCTTGCTCAGCCATGAGCTAACGTCACAACACAAATTCAACGAACTCCTGGTGCGCTCAAACACCGGCCTCGGCGCCGAAAAGGCCACCGCCGGCCACTAAGTTCGTTCCCACATTCTTCAACCCCGGTGCGGCACTCGGCTTCGAAAGCCATGGTTCGTGTCAGAGTAAACGGATTCTCTCAAACCTCTCGACCCTCGGATGGGCAGCCACCACGAGCCACTAAAGAGTACTAAGGTAAATGCCTTCTGAGAAATTAGAGTCTTTGACTGCTTGTCAGCTATACCAGTCATGGTAAGACAAACATGGGGACTCTTCACGTCGGTCTCCTGAGTTCCCACATTGGTTGTAACGCTATATGGCAAGCTATTCCGGAAACGTTGCCAAGGTCGAGGCTGCCCTAAGCTCTGCGCAAGGAAAAAATCTTCGTCGGAGCGAACGTGTTTTCCTAACCTTGCCCATTCGTATTTCGGGTGTCAGGGAATACGCAAAGGAGTTCCTTGAGGAAGGGCACACGGTAGATGTCAGCCGCGAAGGCGCGACAATCATGGTGGACCGCGAGCTGCGCCTCGGCCAAAGCATTAAAATCCAGCGCATCGGAACAAGTAAGGAGGCGGAGGCTCGGGTCGTCGGCCGAATAGTCAGGGAAACCGCAGGCTTGCTGTACGAGATAACTTTGGTTGACCCCGCCGTCAACCTTTGGGACATTTCATTCCCTGCCGTTTGCGAGGCAGATAAGGCTGTGCTCCGTGCCCTGCTCAGCTGTATTGCCTGCGGGCAGACGGAAGTCTCGTATCTCAACGAATTTGAAACTGATCTCTTTCTTTACCACCGGAGCATCGCCCGCATCTGCGGACGATGCGGAGGTTGGACCACCTGGACTCAGCCGCAAGTCCAGATCCCCGCCCCGCACAGCGCAGTGGAGAAGAATGGCCAGCGCCAAAGGTTAGGCCACGTCCTAGCCCCTGGCACGCGGAATCAGCGGTCGCACCACCGTATCCGGGGAGACGCGATTGGAAGCGTTCGGCACCCCACACTTGGAACAGAGGTTGTGATCGTCGGAAACTTAGCGCGGGGAGGTTTAAGCTTCTACAGCACCAGCACTTACGCGGAAGGGTCAAGCATAGAAATCGCGATACCCTACACGTCGAGGGCGCCAAATATTTATGTGCCCGCTCGGATCGTGAACTCACGAAAGGGGGAGGACAAAGGTTTCATTGAGTACGGAGTCTCTTATATCTTGTGACCGCTCCCAGAGGAGCGCATCTTCTGTTCCCGCTTCCGCCACTGCCTTTTGAGGGGCATTGCCTTCGATTGCATTTGTGGCGGGACTCTTGCTTTTGCCTTTCGGCGAAGAAACAAGAGGCAAAGCACCTCCCCGCCTCAGCCTTCGGCCCAAACATCTATATCGTCGTTCGGAGTTCGAGCTACCGGAGCGTAATGCTCCCATCGAGCAGGTGCCCGCTGTTGGCGTATCCGTCGCTCAGCGTGATGCTGAACATCCCCGGTGCCACCAGGGAGCTGTCCACCGCGATGATCGTGAACGCTACCGGCGATCCGTTGTTGGTGCCTAAGCCCGCGATGGTGACGGTATGCGCCACATCGTCATAGGCCACCGAATTGACCTGCGTGGAATGGAAATCCGTCCCCGAACTCGGATCACTGAAGTCTTCGCTTCCAGGCTGTAGATTGCAATCGTCCTCATGGAAGCTGAAGTGAGCACTGCCCCCTTTGTTGCCGGGCTCGTCGCCGTTCCCATCTGCCATGCGGCACGGAGGCGGCTGCGGTGGCTGCGGGAGCGTGTTGTAGCAGCAGGCGCCATCGACCTCGAGGGGAACATCGTCCGCCTCGGCCTGCGCGTTCGTCGTGGCACCGGACGGGTGTGCCGAGGCGAAGCTGTAGCTTCCGACCTCCTCGAGTAGACTTAACGAAGTCGGGCTGCCGACGTCGGCAACGTTGACGTTGATCGTCAGCGTGCACGGGTTACTGGCTGAAGGTGTGCCGGGACATTTGATACTGCCCGTCTCCGTGGCGCCGCCGAGCCCCGGCTCGGGGTAAGTAATGACGTGCGGGAAACAAGCCGAGACGGAGCATAGATCGACGCTCTGCGCCTTGCCGGCGTAAAAGATCGGATGATTCAGCGCCGTGTTCTCCATGGCCGCGAAGTAGATGGTGTTGCCCATCTGCCAGCGTGTCACGTACTGGAGAAAGTTCGTGCCCGTGATTCGCGCCGCACTCGCGGCTGGGTTAGTCAGGTCTACAATTCTCGTTATGACCGTTAGGATGTTGCCCGACAGGCTGATCGAATTGCTCAAGATGTCCATGCCCGGAACGTTCGTGCCGCCAATTACCGGATAGAGCGCGTCGCCGAAGTTGTCGTTTATCCCCGTGGTCGGCGCGTTCGACGGCCCGGAGACGTTCGTGCCGAACAGGCCAGGGCCGGAGGATTGCCTTGCGACGGTGATAACGCCCGCGCCAGCGTGGTCCACCGTCTGGTTGCCGGTGGGTGTGAACCCCGCCTGTGCCAAGCCGTTCGAGGTGTCGTCGTAAACGATCTCCGCCGCGCCGGTGTGGTCAATCGTGACGGCGAAGAAGTCGGCGAGGTTGCGGTTGCCTTGCTGCGCGATACAGCCGGTCCCGGCAAGACATACGTCGTTGTAATGCATCGGGTGCGGGCTGACCTTCATCAACGTAACGCTTGGAGCCGCACCTCTGACCGTCCCCGTCGCATCTGTCGCATAAACAACTTGGGCCATAAACACGTTCCAGACTTTCCCAGACGCGTTGCTGGGGTCTGCGCTCACGTTCGAGCCATACCACACAGCGTCGGCGCGGCCAGCGCCACCCGCCTTGATCCATGGAAAAATGTTGACAGCATCGCCGGTAACCGTCGATCCGTCGCTCACTTGGACCGGAGCACTCCAGTTTGTCCAGCCGTTGGCGGCCGAAGACGCGCTTACGAAGACCTGTCGCAGAGCGGGGCTGCCGCTGTTCGGGCTGAGCGCCCACGCGATGAAGAGGTTGCGGGCGCTGTCCATGGAGAGCACCGTGAAGAGTGTGCTGGGTGAGCCGGGCAGGTTGTCCGCTATGTGGATTAGCTTGCTGGAATCACCGCATGGATTGGCGGTATTCGGGAAGTCAAGAAATGTCAGGTCGCCGCTCGCGTCCGGCGTCCCAATATTAAGCAATAAGTTGAAGGAGCTATCTGAGTTCTGGCTACCGGTCGCCTGCAGCACTTTTCCGGTCACCTGATCGATGGCCGGATAACCATCAGCACCCAATGGTGCATAGAAGGATCCGTTCGCCGCACATGGCGAGGTGGTTCCCTTTGTCGCCGCGACGTAGGTCAGGCCTGGACCACCCGGAAGCGGATCCACTGCGCTGTTGCTCTTGTTCCACTGCGCCCCTGAGACTACGTTGTTGTACTCGAGGTAGATCAGGGGCGTTGGCCCAGTATAGGAGGAGAGATGCTGTGTACCCTCCGGCGGGTCATACACCGCCAGCCATTGCCGGTCGGCGCCCGGTATACCAGAGCACCCCGCCGGGTAAATTTCCTGGCTGACAGTAGCGCCACCGTCAGTGGTCGTGGCCGTGCGCAGGCACGCCAGCGAGTACAGGTCAGCAAAGTACTGCTTACCGCTGCGGTCGAAGCTGATGTCGGTGTCACCGCCGCCCGGAGGAGCGTTAGTGCCCACCAGCGCGTTCGGCGGGACGCCGGGGTTAATGATTCGGAAGGTGTGGCCGCGGTCCACCGACCCGAGCCACACGCTCCGCTGTGTCCCTGTTCCAGTCGGCCCACTCACGAAGACTCGCCCCTGCGGGTCGATCCCAATGTCCGGCTCGCCGTTCGTGTGGACCGGATCCACCACGGCTGGCACCTCAAACTTGATGGGCGGTGGAGTTTGTGCCTGGAGAGGTAACGTCCCAGCGCTCAGTATAAGTGCGTAACCAATACCGAGAGTCTGAACCCAGCGCAAGCGAGCCATGATGACCTCCTCGATTAAGAAACGCTGGGAGGCCGGCAACGCGTCGGCCTCCCAGGCCTGTCCGTCCGGAGTTCGAGCTACCGGAGCGTAATGCTCCCGTCGAGCAGGTGCCCGCTGTTGGTGTAGCCGTCGCTCAGCGTAATGCTGAACATCCCCGGTGCCACCAGGGAGCTATCCACGGCCACGATCGTGAACGCCACCGGCGATCCGTTGTTAGTACCTAACCCAACGATGGTGACGCTGTGCGCGACTCCGTCAAAAGTCGCTGAGGTTACCTTTGTGGAATGGAAATCCGTCCCTGAACTGGGATCGCTGAAGTCTTCGGTGTCCGGCTCTTGATTGCAATCATCGTGATGGAAACGGAAGTGGGCGGTGCCCCCCTTCTTGCCGGGTTCGTCACCCTCCCCGTCTTCTTCGTGACCTCCGCATGGACCACTGGTGACGATGCCCGAGGTTGCTTTCCTCTGCCGCGTGAAATACGTGACTGTCGTGCCCGCATTGTTATCGTCGTAGGCCACGTTGATGAGATGATTCGTCGGGTCAATCGCGATCTGGAAAAAGTCACTAAGGCTGCGGTCGGAGCCAAGAGGGTTAAAGCCGGTGGTTGAGATCTGCCCCGTGTGGTTAGAGTGGTCGGTGGCCTGGCTCAGCCCGAAAACCGGCGCGATAGCGTGGCCGTTGACGGTCTCTGCAACGTAGACGTTCCACTTTGTTTTCAAATCAATTGTGTTCGAATTGCCGGCATGGTCGGCACCATACCACGCGATGGCCACATGGCCATTGGCATCGGCCGCGACCCAGGGGAACAGGTTGGACATCCCAGCCTGGGACGTGTTCTGGGTTACCGTGATGGCCGGAGACCAGCTCGTCCCGTGAGTCTTCGAGTACGAGTAATAGATGTCCCTGTTGTCCGACCAAACGGCGTAAAGATAACCGAAGTTGTCTACCGCGAGCCCGGGGAACAGATTGCCGAGGCCGAAGCCACTGGGACAGGTCGTACCCGCCCCGCAACTGAAGATCTTGTAGACATTGAAGGTCAAAGTTGGGCTCGTGAGACTCACGTTCGTGGCCACGCCAACATAGGCGGCGTTCATGTAGCTGGCACTATTATTCGCGTTGTCCGTCGGGTTGTCGGGGCCCACAAAGATCTGGTACACGTTGCCGTGGCTTGCAGTATTACTGCGGTCCACCTTGATCTGGCCGGCGATATTGCCCGTAGGAGGGCCGACGCTCGGTTCCAGCGCAGGAGAAACTACGGTGTTAGGGAGGGTGTCGTTATAGGTCCGGCCTCCATCGTTCGAGCGTTGCACAAAGATTTGGGAGGTGGTTCCAAAATCGTGGTATTCCATGTAGACGTGGTTCGTGTCATCCAGGCCGTCGATCCACATGCGATCGTCGAAGGGAACGTGGGCCGTAGCCGGGTTCGGAGTACTGAAGGTATCGGCGCGATCAGTGGAGTGGCTCCCGGTAACTTCCGCTGCGGCCAGACTGACTACGGCCAGATTGGGAATGTCCACGTTGAATGTGTCCGGGTTCGACGGGTCAGGCGCGTTCACGGCGACATCGCCATCCCCTCCTCCCGGCGCAAACCCGCTCGCCTGGCAAAAAGTGGTTACGAAGATGCCGCAATCAGGCTGACCCTCGTACTTGAACGGCAGAGTTCCATTAGCATTCGGTCCACCGTCTGCAGCCTTATTCCAGCGCCATAGGTCAAGGCCCCCCGGGACTCCGCGGATGGACTCGACGTAGATTGTGCCCTGCGAGTCCACGGTCATACTAGGCTCCCCGGCCTGACCCGCTCCCGCGGGGAGGCACAAACTCTCAGTGGGAGTGTAATTCGCGGTTCCCGCACCAACGTACGCCGGGGCGGCCTGATTGGTAGCACAGTTGTGCTGGTTTGCGGGGTTTGGGGCGGCCAGGGCCACATTGATTCGAATCGGGAAATTGGAGATTTTGGTAGTCGCGTTGAACCCGACCATAGTTGTCAAGAAGTCTCCATCCTTCGTGGATATTTGAAATACCGGGATAGTCCCCTCGGTCAGAACTCCATTGTCGCGAATGATCAGGACAGCACGGACTGGGTTCAGGGCAGTACCACCTGCCTGGCAGTTGGCGACCTGTGCGGCGAACAACCCGCTGAACATACGGCTATCAGCCAGGCAGATTGTCCCCGCCGCGGCGCCTGGAGTAACTGGGAGCTGCGCACCGCCGGCATAGTAGAAGTTCACCCCGCTCGCCGTAATCGGCGCGGTAATGTCTCCGTTATGACTGTTAGAGCTCCCGTCAAAACTCGCCAGAATACAATTTGTGTTCACGGCACAGCCGGCCGTGTTCGATGGTTGTGGCCCCCCTCCCAGGACAACAACGCTATTTTGAGCGACCAGCGGAGCCGCGCCAAGCAGCAACGCGAGAATAGAGCCCACGGTAGTCCCACGTCTGAAGAGTCCCATGAAAAATTCCTCCTCGTTGTTGAGTTTAGGGAAGATAAACCCCACGCCCAGAACGCCTTGGGGAGGGGAGCGCGCTAGTCATCTTGCTGGGGAGACTATGGATGTGGAAACGGGAATTGAATCCGGCGACTTCCTGAAATCAGGGACAGGTGAATACCTGAGGAGTCACCGCAACTTCGACCTATTTCACTTTGAATGTATGGTCCGATAATCGAAAACTAACCACTCCCTGCCGGAATCACCAAAATTCACCTTGACAACATCATTACCATTCTGCTATAATTGGTTTGTTTAGAAGTGTCCCTCGCTTCCCGCGAGAGATGTAACCCTCTCACTGTATCTCAATCTAACTCATTTAGAATCAACACTTGCAAAACTGTATCAAAACAAATGACTTTAACCATCTTTAGAATGAACACTTATGAAAAATAGGGGGAGGGGGGCCCGACCTCTAAGGGCGATCCCGCCTGCGGAGCTAGCGCGACTTTCATTGTAGCGGTGCAGCACTGCTGCACCCCATTTGCCCAGGCGTCAGACACGGCAAGCAATCGAGAAGTTGGATTATTGCGGGCTACTGGTCAAGGGATTAGAGTTTCAGCAGCTTCGCCGCCGTGCCGCCCAGGATCATCTTGCGCTGCGCGCTCGAGAGGTTGATCTGCTCGAGAAATTGGACGGGACGTTCGTAGCCCATGTCGAAGCAGTAGTCGCTCCCGAGCATGACGCGTTCTGCGCCCACCGTGCTGATCACGAACTCCATAATCTGCTTTGAGTGGACAATCGTGTCGTAAAAGAATCGGTCGAGATACTTGCTCGGCGCCTTCGGGAGTTGCTTCACCTCCGGACGCACTTCCCAGCCGTGGTCCACGCGCCCGATCAGGATAAGGAGCGCGCCACCACCATGGGGCAGCCCGATACGGAGCTTCGGATGCCGGTCGAGCACTCCGCCAAGGATCAGGTGGCAGGCCGCGATCGCTGAGTCGATTGGATTGCCCAGGAGGTTCTGAAGATAAAATTTCCGCAACCGTTCGCCGCCGACTCCCTGCAGTGGGTGCAAAAAGATGGGCAGGTCCAGCTCCTCGATGCGCGTCCAGATCGGCTCGAACAGCGGCTCGGAGAGATCTTTACCGTTGATGTTGCTTCCTATGTAAACGCCGCGAATTCCTGGCAACTTGCTCGCCCGGTTTAGCTCCTCAATGGCGCGGTCGGGATAGAGCATCGGCAGCGTGCAGAAACCCACGAGTCGTGTCGGGTAGGCTTGGTGCGCAGCGCTGGCTGCGTCGTTCCATGCCACGGCTAGTTTGTGGTCGAGTTCCGCGTCGCCCCAATAAACCATCGGCGCGGTGAGCGAAAGTGCCTGCACTGCCACGCCTTGCTGGTCCATGTCCGCGACGCGCTGCTTCAGGTCGAAGAACTTGGTCGCCATTGGCCCGGCGACATTCGGTGAGTTCGGCGTCTTATAGAAAAACCCCTGGTCCGTCATCCGGTATTCTGCATTGAAGCGCTTGCCGTCTTCGTTGAAGACATTTAAATATGCTTCTGGAAAATAGTGGCTGTGAATGTCCACGGTGCGCACGCCTGCAGCATTCGTCCCTTGGCCTTCCGCGCCCTGCGTCTGGCTCTCCGCGAGCGCGTCGCCCGCGCCACCTCCGCTCAGCGCGCCGACCGCGGCAGCGGCTAATCCCGTTTGGAGGACGCGCCGGCGCGAGATCCCTTTTTCGCAATTACACCCTTCGTGTTTCGTCATTGCCGCTTTCCTCGTTTTCGGGGCTGCACCGGATATTGACGATTAACGATTCGCGTGCGCTAAGACTTTTTCGGATACCAGTCCAGGACGCGCACTTCGATGCCGCTCCCTTCCAGTTTCTTTTGAAAAACGCTCACGTCAGAGTTGCGGAAATGGTAGGGGATTACGACTTTTGGATGAAAGGCCAGCACGCCATCGGCGGCTTCTTCGGGCGTCATGGTGTAAGGCAAATTGAAGCACACAAAGGCGACATCGATATTTTTCAGAGCGCGCATTTCGGGAATATTCTCCGTGTCACCGGAGAAATAGAAGCGCTTGCCGCCGTACGTCAACACGTAACCGTTGCCTCGGCCCTTATCGTGAAAAAGTTTGCCCGGCTCGGGACCCCGTACGAGGTTGTACATGGGGACAGCCTCAATAGCCCACTGCTCCCACTTCGTGGTTTCCCCATTGGAGAGCGTTTTGGCGGTGGTCACGGTTTTCACCACGGCGGGCGGGGCGATAATCTGCGTCCCGGGTTTACTCACACTGGCAATCGCTGCCGGGTCCATGTGGTCGCCATGAATATCGGTGATGAGAATCAGATCCGCGAGCGGAAGGCCCGTGAAGTCAGAAGGCTTAGCGGGATCGAGGTAAATCGTCTTGCCACCGGCCTCGATCAAAGTGCTGGCATGGTAGATCGGCGTGATCTTCACCGGCCCAGCCGAAGTTTCAAACGTTTGCGTTGGTCGCGTCGTTTGGGCTACCGCGCAAACGGCGCTCACTGAGAAAATCACAACAAAGAGCAGGAATCTCATTTTCAACCTCCCATGCGAATTGGACATCTTACTCCTTCCATGCCGCGTACACCGGATGGCTGACCAGGAATTCCGGGTTCGCGCCTTTCCTGGGCCGGAACTTTTGCACTCGACCGCTATCGACCTCGGCGACGTAGAAATTTCCTTCCTGGTCCGTACTGAAACCATGCACGCCCCAGAAGCCCCCGGAAAAATCGCCCCACGTGCCCCAAGCATAGAGGAAGTGCCCGTCCACGTCGTACTTCAACATCTTGGATGTCCCGCGGTCATACGCCCATAGCGCTCGATCTGCTCCGATGTAAAGCAGGTGAATGTCCGATGGTTCTTCACCGAAGTTCCACTCGTAGAGGTATTTGCCATTCTCGTCAAAGACCTGGCACCGGTGGTTGGCCCTGTCGTTCACAAAGACTCGCCGCGTCACTGGATCCAGCGCGATACCGTGCACGTTATTCATGTAGTAGGGCCGCTTGTCGTTTGGAGGCGTTCCTTTCATCCCCCAGTCGAGCAGAAACTTTCCATCCTTGTCGAATTTCGCGACTCGCGTGCCGTTATAACCATCCGAGACGAATAGAGTGCTGTCGGGCAGCCACGCGAGAAACGTCGGCCGGTTGAAGTGAGTGCCGTCCGCACCTTTCACGGTTGGTGTGCCGATCGTTTGCACCAACTGCTTCCCGTCATGCGTGAACTTGTAAATTGCGTGCATATGGTCGTCCACCACCCAAACGTGCTTTTCGGGGTCGTATGGATTGATGGTGATGAAGTGCGGCCGCTTGAAAATACTGTCCCATTGCGTCCATCGCTCGATGATATTGCCATTGGCATCCACCACCGTCAGGCAGTTCTCCCACTTCGCATCCACTCCAACGGTTCCCTTCCAAAGTTTCGGCCCGTCTTCGGGGTCCTGGCCGCTTCCGCCAGCTCCCGGCAAAGAGGCCACTGTGGCGTCCCGGAACGGCAGCCGCCCGATGGGAAACGAAATGCTCGGTCCGAATTCGGGAAGCAGTTTGATCTGCGGCCTGGGAATGTTCGGCAGTTCGCCACGGAAAAGCAAGTAGACACGATTGGGATTCTCGGCGTAAACACTCTGCCCCGCTCCCCACGTCCACTTTTCATTTCCCGGCAAACCGCTGATGGGCTTTGGCCAGTCCTTCACGATTTCATAGGGCCCGAAAATGTCCTGGCCTCCCTTATCGCCCGGGATTGCGGCGAAGCCGGCACCTGGTTTGTTTTGTCCCCGCACCGGCATGAGCTTTGTACTCGACAGGGAATCTATCAAGAAAACAACAGCGACCATTGCCGGAATCACCACCGTCTTGCGCATTTCTTCCCTCCCAAAGTTTCAGACCAGAGTCGCTCGCGTCGTTCTCTCAGGTCTCCCAGCTCCAAACTCGCACACATAATTAAGGATACGAGTTCAGTGACGTCCCAATTTTCAAGCGTAGACCGGTAAAGTGGTTGGACAACTGGATGGTCGGACTCATCGCACGTTTTTCTCGATCCAGCTCTGGAAAAATCTCGCAATCCCATCGCTATTCTTCTCCAACATCATTTCGTGGGCGTTCCCGGGCAGGCCTACATCCTCTAATTTCACATAGGTCGTCTTCACGCCCGCCTGACTGAGCCATTTCGCGTCGCAGGAATCAAAGACGCGGTGATAGCTCGCCTCTGCGGACACGTCCAGCACTGGAATGCCCTGCAGGTTGACCAGTTTGTGGGCAGGTTCCTTCTGAAGCCAGCATGGCACAAGGCCAGGCCCATCCGACTTGGCCTCCAATTCTACCTGCAGGTCCTTCGCATCGCTGATCGGCGGATCGTACTTAACCGGAAGGGTTGTTACCCCCCAGATGAAGCTCGGCTTCCCGGTGTACTCCTGCTTGGCCGTATCCACCGTCTGAATCGGCGGCCCGCCGGGTTCAGCAGTAAGAATCGCTTTCACCAGATTCGGGCGGGCATCCGCAACCTGAAATCCAAATCCTCCGCCCTGTGAATGCGTAATCAAAATAACCGGCGTGCCGATTTTCTCCAGCAGCGCGATGTGAGCATCCAAATTCAACTTGTCCTGAATTCCACCTTGCAAAAACTGTACTTGAGTCCTCGCAAAACCGTCGAACACGGGATCGCCCATCTTGCCTTTGTTCGGAGCGTCGCTTGGCCACTGCGTATATTTCTTTGCCTGCGGCCAGTCGCCGAGTTCCGTCAAGTCCGTCCAGATTTTCTCGAGCAGCGGGGCTGTGCGGATGGTGAGCGGTCCGTCGATCTCGGGAACGTACGCCGAACGTCCGCGGGCAGGATAATCCACCATGTACACGACATAGCCCTGCTTCACGAAGTAATAGGCCCAGCCCGCGCGGCCGTCTGGAGTTTGCAGCCAATCCGTGCCGGTCTGGCCCGCACCGTGCAGGAATACAATCGGCCATGCCCGCCGGATTTTCTTCGGCACGATCACCTCTACATACTCGGCGCCGTCCATGACCTCCTTGCCTGCATCGCCGGCATAATGGCCTCCCACATAAAAGAAGCCCGTACGCGCTATGTCCTCGGTTGAAAACGTCGGAATCGATGCGGGCGGCGCCGCTCCAGCAGGGCTTTGGGCTCTCGTCCCAAATGCTCCGCCAATCACAACGACTAGCAACGCTGCTTGTACCGCGTGCGTTATCTTCAGCTTCATCATCTTGTTCCTGTCTTTCTTCATCTGCCTGGAATTCTCAAATCGCCGTCTTAGTAATCCTTCGCGCTTCAAATGTCAAGATTGAAACCTTCACGGGGTGGGAAAGCCGCTCATCGTTTCCCCCTGGTTTGATTGACACGGCTCGGTGGCCGCCGTACGCTAATCTTGAACAGGCAGCCAATGGACCTCTTCGAAGAAATCGTGCGCATGAGGCGCGCCGGCCAGCGCGGCGCCCTTGCCACCATTGTTCATACCAATGGCTCCATCCCGAGCTACGAGAGCTCGCGGATGCTTGTCCGTGAGGACGGCTCGATCGCGGGAACCGTGGGCGGCGGGTGCGTTGAAGCGGAAGTGTGGGCGGCGGCCAAAGACGCCATCAAATCGGAAGCGCCGCGCAAGATGGTTTTCAATCTCAATAACGAAGCCGCATATGATTCGGGCTTGATCTGCGGCGGCACGCTGGAGATCTTCGTGGAGCCGATTCTTCCCCAGCCTATGCTTTATCTCTTCGGCGGAGGACACGTTTCCACTGCCGTGGCCCGCGTCGCGCATCTGGCTGGATTCTCCATCGGAGTGGTTGATGACCGGGAGGCCTTCGCCAACGCCGAGCGTTTTCCGACGGCCTCGCAAATTCATTGTTCGTATGAGGAGGCCTTTGAGAAGATTCACCCGAACGCCTCAACCTTCCTGGTGATCGTTACCCGCGGGCACAAAGACGACATGCGCGTGCTCGAATGGGCCGTCGACACGCCCGCCCGCTACATCGGCATGATCGGCAGCAAGCGCAAAGTCTTATCTGTCTATAAGGCCCTCGAAAAACAGGGCAAACCGCTCGAAAAATTTGACCGCGTGCATGCCCCGGTAGGCCTGGAGATTGGCGCTCTCACGCCGGAGGAAATCGCGGTCAGCATCGTTGCCGAGTTGATTGCCATTCGCCGCAACGCCAAAAATCTCCCTCACAAAGCAGTCGACCTCGGCGAATTTCCGGCCCTCAAACACGGCTCGTAATCGCACCGCTGTTCGCACGCTCGAACGCGGCCAATCATCGGTCGCGCTCGAGAGCGCAATTCTTCGAGGCTTACGGATTCCGCTGTTTATTCGCCGTATTCCAAAATCCGGAACGTTCCCGGGACTGGCTGCGGCCGCGGATGCGGATTGTCCGCCGTGGGTGCGGGCGCCGGCGTGAAGTCCGCGGTCACCACAAAAACGTGGTGCGTCTTCGGATCCAGCGCCATGGTGCGCGCGCCGAACTCGGTCTTAACATTGGCCACGTTCGTGTACTTGTCGGGCGAATCCTCGTGGATGATGCTGAGCACGCCTTCGCGGCAGGAAGCAAACGCCAAACCAGTGGCCGGATCGAAGCCGCTGGCGTCGGTGTCTTCCCCGATTTCGGGCGCCGCAACTACCTTGCCCGTGTCCGCGTTAGTAACAGCCAGCTTCTTGCTGTCGCTACAGCCGCTGAACACGCGACGGTGCGCGGTATCCATGGCGATGCCCGAGGGCGCCTCGCAGCCTGCCATCGGATATTCGTGCTTGACGGTCATTGCCTTGGCGTCAATTTCGACCAGCGAATTCTTGTCTTCGATGTTCAAAAAGATGCTGCCTTTGCCGTCCTGCACGGGCGTCTCGGGCTTGCCGGAGAGCTTCACCGTGCCGACGACCTGCCCCGTCGTTGCGTCAATCACGGTCGCGTTGGCGGTTTTGCCGTTGAATGTCCACACCCGCTTGTTTGCCGCGTCGTAAAGGACGGAGTCGGGATTCTCGCCGGTCACCTTGATCGTCGAGAGCGTCTTCAGCGTTGCGATATCGAAGACCGTCACCGTGTTCGCCAAGCCGTCGCTCGTATAGCCCTTTCCAAGATCCTTCGCGAGCGCAATGCCGTGGGTATTCTTTGTGTTGGCAATGGAAATGTCGCCAACGACGTCACCCTTGTCCTCGTCGACGACCATCACGTGCGTCCCGCGTGCGATATAGATTCGCCTTGCCTGGGCATCCACCGTCAAGTAGTCCCATCCGCCCTCACCGCCAACGGGCATTTTCTTCAAGAGGTGATACCCGGAGCCCGGAAGCGCGGCAACTCCGCTTCGCGTAAGGAGAAGCGGCAACAACGCAAGAACACCCGCGCAGCACAACAATCCTAGAAACCGTCGTAGTGACATGGCAAATTCCTCCGCAAAAGTTTTCTCAGATCCTCGACACCGACCCCAGCGCACTTAGGACGCGTCAAACTGAGGTTCGGTTTCGCCAACGGTGGCATGGCCAACCTAAACAGGAGATTAATTTCCAGATTACTTAAAAATCGCTGCCGTTTGCGAGTTTGGCGCTCGGAACTATACCCCTCGCCTCTCATCCTGTAAATGCATTTGTGATGCCTTCCACTTTCGCGGAGCCGAAGCGCCTCCTGTCGCGACTCCCGTTGGGAGTTCTTGTCTTGGTCTTCGCCGTCTTACGATGAGAATTAAATAGGGCTAGAATGTTGATTGCGGCGATCGAAGGGAATTTACAGAGGACGGCTGCAATGGACGCAAGATCTCATTGGGATCGCATCTATCAGACGAAGAAGCCATCGCAGCTAAGTTGGTATCGGCCGCATCTCGAAAAATCCCTGGAACTCATTTCATCCGCAGCGGCCGGACGCGACGCCAGCATCATCGACGTAGGCGGCGGCGAATCTACGCTCGTCGATGATTTGCTAGAGCTTGGATACCGGGCCATTAGTGTGCTCGATATCTCGCCGAGGGCGATCGAAGCGACCCGTGACAGGCTTGGCGAGCGCGCCGAGCTTGTCTCTTGGCTGATTGGCGACGTGACAACGATCGACTTGCCCAAGCAGCACTACGACGTTTGGCATGATCGCGCCGTCTTCCACTTCCTCACCAACACGGAAGACCGGCGTGGTTACGTGCGCCAGGTCGTGGACGCGGTGAAGGCGGGCGGCCATGTGATCGTCGCCTCCTTTGGCCCCGAAGGGCCGCACAAATGCAGCGGGCTGGACGTGGTCCGCTATGATGCCGAAAACCTCCACGGGGAATTTGGCCGGCAATTCCAGCTCGTGAACCACCTGACGGAGCAACATCGAACGCCGTTCGGCAACACGCAGCAGTTCGTGTATTGCTATTGCAAGCTGAGCGGTTGAGGAATTCACCGCAATCCCTTCGTTTGAGCGAGTCCGCATGACATGCTGCACCCAGTATTGCGCAGCCGGGAGCCAGTTCAATCACAAGGTTGCGCAGCGCGAACTGCGGCGGTACCGACGCCGCGGTGCGGGCGCTACAACACGGCTCATGCTGGCGGAACTCCGGCACTGGCCGCTGGAGGGGCGGCAGCTCCTGGATGTCGGTGGTGGGATCGGGGTCATCAGCGCGGAGCTCGCCGGCACCGGCGTGGCCAGCGCTACCATGGTGGAAGCGTCACCTTCCTTTCTGGAGGTCGCACGGCGCGAGGTCGGAACACGGTACGGTGAACGTCCCATCCAATTCATCCTCGGCGACTTCGCAGTCATCGCGGACACCTTGCCCGACGCCGACGTGGTCACACTCGATCGCGTCGTCTGCTGCTACCCCGATGCCGAGGCATTGCTCCGGGCAGCGGCAACGCGGACGCGGCAAACGCTCGCGTTCACCTATCCACGCGATCGATGGTACGTGCGGACGATGCTTGCATTGGCGAACTTTTGGCTGCGGTTGACAGGCAAGGAGTTTCGGGCCTTTGTTCACTCCCCGCAGCGCATGGGTGTGGTGTTGGAGGAAGCCGGACTCGTCCGCGTCGCACGACGCGGAACCCTCGTGTGGACACTCGAACTCCATCGCCGTGGGGACATCCTCTGCGATTCAAAAAGCCGCTAACTCCAGCCCAACCTGGGAGAGCACAAGCGAGCGTATACTCGGCTCCATGAAACGACTCACCATTTTTTTCCTCTTGTTCTTTTGCCTTGGCTCGGCTCCCGCCGCGCCCGAACAAGATCAACTCGCCAAGCGGTTTTTCGGCACCTGGCGATTAGTCTCGATCGAGGGCAACCCGCCGGGTCTTCCCGGCATTTATGATCAGCCCACGGGTTTGCTGATTTACGACCCGTCGGGCTGGATGTCCGCCCAAATCGTTGCCAAGGCAAATCGCAAGCCCTTTGCGCCGTTCAATCAGGGAAGAATTTCAGCAACTTCTGAAGAAAAAGCGGCGGCCTTCGACAGCTACAACGCGTATTACGGCACATACACAGTCAATGCCGAGGCGGGAACTGTTACGCATCACTTGGAAGGCAGCCTCATTCCCGGGCGCAAGGGCATCAACAACGTCCGCTGGTTCGAGTTTCGCGGCGATGATCGCCTTCTCCTCATCCCGATCGAAGACGGCAAGGGAGGCGTGCTCGGCCGAAAGGATGCTGCCTATAAACTTCTTTGGGAGCGCATAAAGTAAAGTGCATCCGCGCCCTGCTTGATGCGAGAAATTGCGCCGTGTATAATCGCCGCGCTTCAAGGCGTAAGCAGCGAGAAATTTTCGAGCCCGCTGACCCGTCCACGCTATCTTAAAGTTCAAATCGAGGTTCTATGGCGCAACCCTGGAAGACAGACAAGTGGTTTACAAGTCCCTGGAATTTCTTGCCGGAGGTCCGCAAGAATTTTTCTTTTCCATCCAAGATCAAGATTCACGACGTAACTTTGCGCGACGGCGAACAGCAAACCGCTGTGGTCTTCCGCCGCGAAGAGAAGGTCGCCATCGCGCGCCAGCTCGATGCGCTGGGGATTCACCGCATTGAAGCGGGCATGCCCGCGGTATCGGAGCAGGACAAAGCGGCGATTCAGGACATCGCCAGCCTGGGACTCAAATCGGAAATCTTTGCTTTCGGCCGTTGTATCGCCGATGAGATAAGGACCGTCAAGGCGTGCGGCTGCAGCGGTGTAGTCATCGAGATCCCCGCCAGCGAGCACATGATTAAGAATGCGTATGGGTGGACCCTCGACCGCGCCATCAAGTCGTCCATCGACGCTACATTGGCCGCGAAAGCTGCCGGCCTGTACACCGTTTTTTTCACCATCGACTCCACTCGCACGGAAGTGGAGCCGTTGCTCGATATGGTCGAGCGCGTGGCGACCGAGGGCCACATGGACGCTTTCACTTTGGCCGATACGATGGGCTGCGCCACGCCGGACGCGGTGTATCACGTAGTGAAACGCGTGATCCAGCGTCTGAAAAAGCCAGTGGAAATTCATTGTCACCAGGATTTCGGTTTGGGCGTGGCCAATACGGTTGCCGCGCTCGCGGCGGGCGCTTCCGTGGCGCAAACAACCGTCACCGGCATTGGCGAACGGGCTGGAAACGTTCCCATGGAAGACGTAGTCCTGTCGTTGTTGTGCCTCCACGGAGTGGACCTGGGAATTCGCACCGAGAAAATGTGCGAGGTTTCGCGCTTCGTTCTGGATCGGGCCAAGCTGACGATTCCGCCGAACCGTCCTATTGTGGGCGATAAGCTGTATGAGGTGGAGTCTGGGATTATTGCCGGTTGGGTGCGCCTGTCGCGGCGGGAGCATCCGCTTGAGTCCGTTCCCTTTGCCCCTGATCTGGTGGGCCAGAAGCCGGTCTCCATTGTGCTCGGCAAGAACAGCGGCCCGCCGTCCATCGAGGAATGGTGCGAGAAATTAGGGATCAAGGCGACCGAGGAGGAGCGCATGGCCATGCTCCAAATGGTCAAAGCGAAATCTTTCGAGAAGAAAGACCTTCTGACCGCAGACGAGTTCAAGGCGATCGCGGATCGTGTCCTGCAAAAGGCCGTTGCGCGAGGCTGAGGAAGAAGCCGGTCGGACGCGAACGACCCGATTTTTGCCACTTTCCTTAACCGGAATTGAAACCATCCGCCGAATGCTATACTTGGACCAAAGCAATGTGCTTTGGCGGCGCGCCCAACGTCTTGATTCATCGCCTTGGCGCGTGAGGAAGAAAGTTTGCCCAAGGTCAATTTCACTCTGAACGGAAATCCGGCCGAAGTCTCCTACGAGCCCGGTATGCACTTCCTCGAAGTGTTACGCGAGGATTGCGGCATCATTTCCCCCAAAAATGGCTGCGCTCCGGAAGGTACTTGCGGGTGCTGCGCGATACTCGTTGATGGGCGTCCGGTGCTGGCCTGCTTGCGCAAACCGGAACAGATAGAGGGCCACGACGTTGTCACTCTCGAGGGCGTCCCCGAAGAGATGCGCCGCGTGCTTAGCGAAGCGTTCGTGGTCGAAGGTGGAGTGCAATGCGGTTTCTGCATTCCCGGGATTCTCGTCCGCGCTTCATCGTTGTTGCGGCAAGGTTGCGCAGGTGACCGCGAGGCGGTGGCGAAGGCGCTCGACGGTCATCTTTGCCGCTGCACGGGCTATGCAAGGATCATCGATGCCATTCAAACGGCCGGCCAAGCATGGAGCAATGGCGGGAGCGTGAAAAACAAAGAACCGCGCCGCCATTTCTATTTTGGTGAAGAATTCGGGGCGAGCCGCAATCCGGCATTTGCGGAAGAAACCAATGCAAATGGAAACGGAGTGGGCCACTCTTCTTTACGCTACCGCGGTCTTGAGCAAGCCTTGGGTGAAAAGCCCTTTGTTGACGACATGCGCGTCCCAGGGATGCTGCATGCCTCGCCGGTACTGAGCGCGCACCCGCGCGCGAAAGTGCGCGCGATTCGCACTGACGCTGCGCTGGCGATGCCGGGGGTTATGAGAATTTTCACCGCGGCTGACGTTCCCGGAGAGCGCGGTACGGGTCTCAACGTTCCCGACTTGCCCATTTTTGTGGCTGCCGGCGAAACCACCTGCAATGTAGGTGATTTCCTCGCGCTGGTCGTGGCAGACTCCGCATTCCACGCTCGCCAGGCCACAGAAAAAGTGGAAGTAGACTACGAAGTGCTCCCGCCCGTTACGGATCCCTTCGCTGCGCTCGAGCCCGGCGCTCCTCAAGTGCATGCTCTGGGAAATCTCCATGTGTCGCCCAACCTGATCGAAACCACGGCCTTCGCTCGGGGCGACGTGGATGTGGCGTTAGCTATTGCAACTCACATCATCGAACAGACATTTTCGACTCAGCCTATCGAAATAGCGTTCTTGGAACCGGAGGCGTGCCTGGCGCTACCTCAAGGGAAAGGCATCAAGGTTCATACGCAGAGCCAGGGCTCCATCTTCGACCAACGCCAAATCGCAAAAGTTTTGAAGATGCCGCTTGAAGACGTGGAAATCGAACTGGCTGCGAGTGGCGGCGCATTCGGGGCCAAAGAAGAGCTCTCCATCCAGGCACAGACGGCGCTGGCTGCGTATCTGCTCGGCCGTCCGGTCAAGACGGTGCTCACGCGCAAACAATCCACGCAGCATCACGTCAAGCGCCATCCGATGACCATGCACTATACGGTCGGCGCCGACGCCGAAGGCCATTTGCTCGCAGTGCGCGCCCGCATTGTGGGCGACGCCGGAGGCTACGCAGGAACCAGCGGCAAGTGCCTGCTCCGCGCCGCTTGCCATTCGTGCGGCCCGTATCGTGTGCCCAGCGTGGACGTCAATTCCAAAGCCGTGTACACCAACAATCCAACAAGCGGAGCCATGCGCGGCTTCGGAACAAATCAAGCCCACTTCGCGATGGAAGGAATTATGGACATCCTCGCGGAAAAAGTAGGCGTGGACGGCTATGACATCCGCATCCGAAACATTTTAAATCCAGGCGACGCCTTCGCGACGGGGCAGATCATGCGGGAGAGCGTCCTGGGCTTGCGCCGTTCCCTCGAAGCGGTAAAGGACCTCTACAAGAATTCCAAATATGCGGGAATCGGCTGCGGCATCAAGAGCACCGGCATCGGCAACGGCACAGTCGACAGCGGACACATACTCATCCGCGTCGTGGAAGGTGGACGGGTTGACATTCTTACCGGCTACACGGAGCTGGGTCAGGGGCTCTTCACCACGATTCGGCAAGCGGTGTGCCAGGAAACAGGGCTGCCGCCGGAAGTCATGACCGTTCGTTGGGACAAAGACCTCGGTTTGAAGTGTGGTGAAACTTGGGCGTCGCGCGCCACAACTCTTAGCTGTGCCGCCGCGCAGCGCGCGGGAGGCAAACTAGCCGCCGATCTCAAGCAGTTCACACTCGATCAGTTGGCTGGTCGAGAGTACTCGGGCGACTACGTCTGTGATTTCACGACCAAGCCCGGCACGCCAGCCGCCTTGGAAAACCCCACCACGCACTTGACCTTCAGCTATGCCACGCAAGTCGTAATCCTCGGTGAAGATGGCCGGATGAAGCGTGTCGTAGCGGCTCACGACGTGGGCCACGCCATTAACCCGCGGCTCTGCGCGGAACAGATGGAAGGCGGAGTGCACATGGGGCTCGGCTACGCGCTCTCCGAAAATTTCACCTCTACGGACGGAAGGCCCGACTCTCTGCTTCTCCGCGATCTGGGGATCTTGAGAGCGAAAGATATGCCCCAGGTCGATGTGATCCTGATTGAAGTTCCGGATGAAGTTGGCGGCTACGGCGCAAAGGGGGTTGGCGAAATCGGGTGTGTTCCCACCGCCGGAGCAGTAGCCGGCGCTCTCTATTCTTACGACGGAATTCGGCGCTTTCACCTTCCGATGGACGATGCGCCGGCAGCGGCGCCTTCGGTCCCGAAATCCCGGCGGAAAACCCTGGTTCACGCGAAGACCTGAACCCAACTCGGTGCAAATTCCCGGCAAGCGATTTTCTGCTATGGACTGCGACGCGAACCGCACTATATACTTGCGTTCTTTTTTGTTGGCTTTTTTCGGGCGAGACAGAAAGCATGAATTCGCGATGCAGTCGCCTCGCGTTGTCTCGATCCCGTGAGGAAAATTTTCTCATGTGAAGATTTCCCTACTTACGGGAGCGCCTCAACCCGTTTGAATCTCGTTGGGAGGATGCCGGGACAATGGCAATGGATCTGAGTTTCATTAAGCAGCCACACGAATGGGACCCGCGGCGCCTATACAGCCAAACGGGAGCGGACTGGCAATACCGCGTGGACTTCGATCGCTTGCGGAAAGATCGCCTGCAGAAGCTGCGCGAGCAGATGACTGTCCATAATCTGGGCGCGTTGGTTTTGTTCGCAGGCGCGAATATTCGCTACGCCACCGCTTCTTATCAGGGCAATTGGAAATACAACATCAACATTCGTTATGCCGTGCTTCCCAATGGCGGCGAGCCCATCCTCTTCGAGACGGCAGGCTCCGATCTTCAGTGTGCCAAGATTGATCTTCCTTGGATGGAGGGCCGCATCCGGCCCGCCATCACGTGGCAATGGGCGGAAGGCGCGGTTCCGTACATGGCTGGCCGCATGGCGGAGAGCGTGGTTGACGTTTTGAAAGAGCACGGCGTCCAAAAAGAGCGCATCGGCATAGACAACTTCGACATGCCGGCACTCGAGGCGTTCCAAAATACCGGCCTGAAGCTTGTGAACGGCTGGCCGGCGGTTTCCGCCGCGCGCGTCGTCAAAACGCGCGATGAGATCGAGCTGCTAAAACAGGCGTCCAGCATCGGCGACGCCGCCATGTGGAAGATCAAGTATGAGTGGCTCAAACCGGGCGTGCGCGAACGCGAGATCGAGTCCAAGGTCCACGAGTTCATGCTGGAACGAGGCTGCGAAATCATTTACGACATCATCGTAGCGTCGGGAGGCAACACCAGCCCGTATCGCCGCTGGGCCACAGATAAGCTCATCCGTCAGGGTGATTTGGTCATCGTGGACATCAATGCCGTAGGACCTTCCGGTTATTTCATTGATTTTGTGCGCTGCTTCAAGTGCGCGGCCAAGATGAACCAGAAGGAAATCGATCTCTATCGTGAAGTGTACGACTCGATGTATGCCGGATTGGAGAAACTGCGTCCGGGAAGCACGACCGCGGATGTGGCTGCGGCGTTCCCCGAGTACGACGACGACAAATACGGCACGGTCACATTGCAGCAATTCGCTCACAGCATCGGAATCACCCTCTATGAGGGCATGTGGATTTCGCGCGCCTATTCGCTGAAATATCCCGCTGAGATCAAAGAGAACATGTACTTCGCGATTGAAACGTTCGCGGGACATCCCGGCCTTCAGCAAACGACGCGGCTGGAAGAGAATGTTCTCGTTTCCGCCAAAGGCCCCGTGGTGTTCACGCTGATGGAGCATATGGAAGAAGCGATGGCGCGCTAGAAATGCCCCGGCTACTGGTTGGCGTCTCCGATTCCGTTTTTCCGAACCTCGATCCAGCGCGCGAGGTGCTGGCGAAAATCGGCGGTGAGCTGTGTCTCGCGCAGGATTCCACACCTGAAGCCATCCTCCGAGTGGCCGCCAACGCCGACGCCCTCCTCGTCACCTACGCCAAGATCACCGCAGAGATGATTCGACAAATGAAGCGATGCCGCATCATCTCCCGCTTCGGCATCGGAGTCGACAACGTGGACATCGACGCTGCCACCACCGCAGGAATCGTGGTCACCAAAGTTCCTGACTACTGCATTGACGAAGTTTCTGACCACGCGATGGCGTTGCTGCTGGCGCTGGTCCGCAAGATTCCTTATGCGAATTCCCTCGTGCATGCGGGCCGGTGGGAGATGCCGGCCGTGGCTCCCATACACCGCTTGCGCGGAAGCGTTTTGGGTCTCGTTGGTTTTGGCAGAATTCCCCAATTAGTCGCACCCAAAGCGCGCGCTTTTGGTATTAAAGTCATCGCCTTCGACCCCTACATCCCGCTAGACGTCATGACGCGCGCGGGCGTGGAGAACGTTGAGTTCGATGAATTGCTGAAAATGTCCGACTACATTTCCATCCATAGCCCGTTGCTTCCTGAAACTCGTCACTTATTTAACGCCGAGGCGTTTCGGAAGATGAAGCCCACTGCTTACCTTGTGAATACGGCGCGCGGTCCCATCGTGGACGAATCGGCGTTGGCACACGCTCTCGACGCGCAACAAATTGCCGGTGCGGCGTTGGATGTCCTGTCGCAGGAACCACCGGCGGGCTCGCCGCTGTTCGGCCGCAACAATGTGATCCTCACGCCGCACACCAGCTTCTATTCCGTTGAATCATTGGTCGAACTACAGGTCAAGGCTACCGAGGAAGTTGTTCGCGTCTTCAGCAAGCAGGCGCCGCGCAATCCGGTGAATCCGGAAGTGCTGCAACGCACGGCCTGAGGTAATCTGAACTTGCACTCGGTCCGATGTTACCGAGCCATGAAAGCAACGCTATGAAAGCCATGGTTTTAAAAGCGCCCGGTGAGCTAGTGCTCGATGAGGTTTCTCGACCAGGCACCAGCGCAGGCAACGTACTGATTCGCGTTACCCACACGGGGATCTGCGGAACGGATCTCAAAATCTTCAGCGGGGCGATTCCCGTCAAGTACCCGCGCATCATGGGCCACGAAATGATCGGAGAGGTCGTCGAGGGCGGCGCCTTCCGGCCGGGCGACAGAGTCATTGTGGACCCCGAGCTTTTCTGCGGCTCGTGTTTCCATTGCCGGATTGGACAGACGCATCTGTGCCCAAGCGGAATGCTGCTCGGCCGCGATGCGAATGGCGGCTTTGCGGAATTTGTGACGGCTCCGGCCAGCCACGTTTTCCGCCTCCCGGATTCGATCGACAGCCGGACGGCGCCTTTGATTCAAGTGCTGACTACGTGTTTGCACGCACAGCGTTTAGCGAACATTTCACCCGGGGAATCTGTTGTCGTCCTGGGCCTGGGCGTAACCGGCCAATTGCACGTGCAACTCGCCAAAGCGAGGGGCGCGAGTCCAGTTATCGGTATCACGCGGACCGCGTCAAAAAGAGAGTTGGCGCAGAAACTGGGAGCGGACCTCACGCTGGCGAGCGGAGAAGGCACAATCCAAAAAGTTTTGGAAGCCACCGAAGGCCGTGGCGCCGACTTGATTATCGATACGACCGGAGCAATCCCTTCTTTGGCCGAAGCCTTCCACATGGCGCGGTCTGGCGGCCGCTTGCTGCTTTTCGGAATCATTACCGCGACCGAAGGTGCTCTGCCGTTTTATCAGCTCTATTTCAAGGAGCTCACTCTCATCAACGCCCGCGTTGCAAAAAGTGAAGACTATCCGGACTCCATCGACCTGGTGCAGCGGGGAACGATCAAATTGGAACCTCTGGTCAGCCACGTCATGCCACTCCGGGAACTGAGGACCGCGATTGGAATGTTGAACTCGGAAGGCGGGCAGCGCATGAAAATCATTCTGGAGCACCGCTAAACGGTACGTGAGAATTCTGCGTTTGCATTTGCTGCATACGGTGCTACTTTTTCCCACATTCTTTTCCTTGCAAATGGAAACTCCGCTCTTCCTCACTGGATACGGCCGAGCGCTCCTCGCGAGTTCCTGACGATTTGCGTGGAAATGTGGAGACAGATTGACTTACTATCGCGCCGGCAGGAGTCCGAATTTGACCTGCCGGAACTGCAGCTTACGAGGTGAGCATGAGTCCAACGGCAATCCGCTCCTGGGAACCTTACGCACGCTCCCTGTTACGCATCGTCGCGGGATTAACCTTTTCCTTGCACGGTTACCAGAAGATGTTCGGACTCTTCGGAGGAATGGGCGGAACCGGGGCAAAGGCACCCTTTCTTTCGCTCTTGTGGACCGCTGGGGCTATCGAAACTGTCGGCGGGGCTTTAATCATACTCGGTCTTTTCACGACGCCCGTAGCGTTCATTCTTTGCGGCGAGATGGCTGTAGCTTACTTCATCAGGCACTTCCCCAGGGGACACTTGCCTCTGACGAATGGTGGTGAGCCCGCAGTGCTGTATTGCTTCCTTTTTTTCTATTTGTTCACCGCTGGGCCCGGCGCGTTGAGCCTGGACAATCTCCTGAGAAAAAAATCACCATAGGGCGTTCATGCGTCTCTGCCAGTTGGACGGTGAACCGCCGCATGCTGCCAACAGAACGGCTGCGCGGCATAGTCAAGTTGCGGCTGCGTCAAGTTCAGGCCGGTAAGCGTTTGCTTTCCCTTTCAGCCGGTTCGTCAGGATCACGGCGACCATGGCACACAGAGCCGGGACCGCACCGGCCCGAAAGATTTGTTGTGGCCTCCATCCAGCCGACAACATTGTGCCCGCCAGCAGAGGACCAACAATCGAGCCAATTCGCCCGATTCCCAGCGCCCAACCAACACCGGTGGATCTTATTGACGTTGGATAAAATCCGGCGGCAAGCGCATTGATACCGCCTTGCGCTCCGGTGACACAAAATCCCAGCACGAACGCCAGCGCAAGAACCAGGGAAAACGAACCTGCGGCGAGAGAGAGCGACGAGATAAATATGGCTGCCAAACCGAATTCGAACAACAGCAGTACCTGAGCGCCGTGCACGCGGATCACCGGCCCCTGCACTAAGCATCCAAGGACACCGCCAAGGCTGAACAACGATATCGCCATGACGCCCGCGTTGACCGACATACCTGCTTGCCGGATAAGCGCAGGCAGCCAGCTGATATTGAAATACAAAAGCAAAAGATTCATGAAGAATTGAACCCAGAGGAGAAGGGTTCCGGCTGCGCGGCTTTCTGCGAAGAGATACTTAACCGGCAGGCCCTGATGCCGCTCGCCCACAGCAGCCTCTCTGGTCAAGTCAACTGCGTCAAGCTCTGGGGATATTTTGTGCATGATCTGAGAAATCTTTTGAGGGTTTCTCCCTCGCACGGTTAAAAACCTCACAGACTCAGGCAGAACCAGGATCAAAAGGAGCGACAGCGCGAATGGCAAAAGCCCGCCAATGTAGAAAACCGGTCTCCAGCCCCACGTAGGGATCAATGCAGAGCTTGTCATCCCGCAGAGAAAACCTCCCAAGGGCATTCCCGCGAACAACATCGCCACGACGGCTCTCAGCAGGCGCGTCGGCGAATACTCCGCGGCGAGTGATACAACGTTGGGCATCGCGCCGCCCAAACCTAAACCTGTTAAGAAACGAAATAGCAATAGTTCGTTGAATGTAGTCGCTCGGCCAGTAAATATGGCGAACAGCCCAAAGATAACCGTTGAAATTATGACTGGCCACTTGCGACCCCAGCGGTCGGCGATGGGCCCCGTAGCCATCGCGGCAATCATCAAGCCAAACAGACTTGCAGAAAGAATTGGTCCGAAGGCCTTAAACGGAATTTTCAGACTTTCCGAGATGGACGGAGCGAGGGTCCCTGCAATCTGAGCGTCAAACCCGTCCAGCACAAGGACTATGCCGCAAAGCGCGATCGTGGAGATTTGAAAGCGGCTGAGAGCGCGCAGGTCAATGATTTCGCTGGGTGTGAGCGGGCGCGATACACTAGCCACGATTTCTTCTCAATCCGCTTTGCGCCCTCGTTTGCATGGAAGCTCCGTCGTGGGCTAACCCATCTGGCTCGATGATCTTCCAAAATAAAAACTGCGGGCTGTTTGGTCGTCCCACCCGGCATTGCAATGTGCCAGCGACCACTTCTCGATCTTGCGGGGTTCGAGCACCGGCTTTCCGAGCGCCGGAGTCGCAAGGCAGTAAGTGCCCTCATGAGTCCCAATCCAGATCAAGTTTCGGTCCCACTCGACAAAAACATTTTCCGTCGTTCCGCGCCACCAGGTTTCATATTTATCGAGATCGCCATCGCGCGGCGGGACAAACCACGCCACTTCCTTCGGGTGCCTGGGATCGCTGATGTCAAAAATACGGACCCCAGCGTTGAACCATGACATGGCAACGAAATTCGGCTTCGACGAACCGGGCTGAACCAAGCATTGTGTGTTGTGCGAGCCAAAGCGGCCCCGCGCGAAACAAAAGTCTGTATACGGGGCATCCGGCGGCGCTTGCGGGCGCGGGAAGAAACCAACAATTTTCGGATTGCGCGGATCCTTCACATCAATCACATAAGGAGTGTGGTAGACCTCCCGGCAATCCGCTTCGAGCGCTTCGTGCGTGCAAACCAGAAGATTTTGCAACCGTGGATGCCCAGCGTCGGAGACCACCGGCAGTACTGTGTGGAACGGTATCGTTCCGAACGCGTTGAATTCATTTTGCACGGAACCGTAGGGCTTGGGATGTTTGATGTCGGACAGATCCATGCAGTACAACCCGAACGCACCGAAGCCTCCATAGCCAACCGTACCGCCGTCCTCGACTCGCTTCGGTACGCTAAGCGCACCGTGATTTCCCGTCCAGGAGGTCATGTCTCCCGCAAAAATATATTTCTTGTATTCTTCTTCCTCACCGAATCGCTGACCAGGCACCCACCACCGCGAAACTTCCTTCACATTCGAAGGGTCCGACAAATCCGCGATCATGACCGCGTTGCTGAACGGCCGCTGGTGATTCTCCAGCCGCAACTGGTCGTCCCAGCCGCAGTCGAGGTACGCGTACTGGCCGCCATCGTAAAAATTGTGATGTGTGCCGTTGCCTTTTTCCCCCGTGTTGAATTCTTGGAGAAGATTTGGTTTCGTCGGATCCGTGATGTCGTATGTGCGGATGCCTCGAAGTCCCTTGTACGCGAGCACCTTGTCGCGAAGCTCTTTGTCGTATTGTCCGTGCGGATATTCGGGCACAGCCCCGGTCAGCGGTTGCGACGCGGTGCACATCATGATCCATTTCTTCAACTTCATGTTGTACGCCACACAGCCCCAGCCTTTGATTACGCCTTTGTTCAGCACCGCAGGATTCTTGGCGTCGCTTATGTCCACGAAGCCTCCTCCCGCGGGCAACAGGCGCTGCTTGCCCTTGGCCCACATCACCATGAGCGGTTCGCCGCCGGAGATAGTCGATCCGGACAGGTGTGAAACAATCTCCATGTTGTGGATGTACTGCTTCCGGTCAAGATAATTGAGCGAGCCTAGCGGAAGCGGGAGTTCCGGAGGTAAGTTCGAAGTGTAGAGACCCGCATTCTGCGCTCGTCCGCCGAGCGCACCCACAAGGCTTGCGCCCGCTGCGGCCAGAATTGTTCCTGCCGTGCACTTTAGAAGTTCTCTCCGTCTTAGCCCTTCGCGCTTTCTTCCCGATTCGTGTCCCTTGTCTTCGGATAAGTGTGCACCATGACGTGCCTTCGACATTTTTCACCTCGATCGTAGAAATTGCCGGAGAGCATATCCCAAATGCATCTCCTCGCAAAGTTGCTTGCGGCTAGTTCTCGCAGAAACGCTTGCTCTGCTCATGGACGTACGGTCTCCGCGCGCGGTTTCTCTGCTTGACATGCAGTAGCCGCAGGCGTAATAGACTGACCTCTCGATTGTCCAGAGCCTCGGCTCCGGCGTCCTTGGAGGAAAGACATGCGAAGAGTGTTGCTGACGGTGGTAGCCATCGTCGTGGGTATCGCGAGCGGTATCGTCCTCGCCAAAAGGCTGGCATCAGTCCAGGCCCAAGCGAAACCCGGATTCGGTTTTGCAGCGGTACCCGGCGAAAAAGGCGGACAGGACATCACCGGTCCCTACGAGGTAGTCCCCGACTGGCCGAAACCCCTCACTTCGCTGCCCGGGCACGAAAAGTGGACCTGGGGCGCGGTAGAAGGCATCTTTGCCCAAAACCCGAACCGGGTCTTCATCATTCAGCGCGGGGAATTGCCGGCGCTGACGCGGGCGAAGAACACGCCAATTCCCAATTTCGGGCCCAGCCTCTCATTCCCCGTCAACGAGACGCCCTTTCGAAACGCCTCGCAAGGTCCAGTGGCCGCCTTGCCCGGAGAAGGTGGGGCGGACGTACCTTGCGGCAATCCCCAGGTTCTCCCTTGCCCGGGTTGGGAGGGTAAAGAGGGCGTTGACGCGCGCTGGGAACACTGCGTGATCGTGGTGGATGCGCAGGGCAGCATCGTCGAAGATTGGTCGCAGTGGAACTCAATCTTCCGGCGGCCTCACGCGGTTTACATCAATCCCTACGACCCGGAAAAGCGCGTGTGGATAGTGGATGACGCGCGCCACGCCGTTTTCATTTTCTCGAACGATGGCAAAAAACTCGTGCAAACGCTCGGCACGCCCAACGAGCCCGGCGCAGATGACAAGCACTTCAATCGGCCGACGTTCCTCGCCTGGCTTCCTGACAGCACTCTGTTCGTGGCCGACGGATACAACGGCACGCGTGTCGCGAAATTCGATAAAGACGGCAAGTTCCTCTTGGATTGGGGAAAGCGCGGCAATCCGCCGAATGAGACACGCCCGGGGTACTTCAACGCAGTCCATGGCATTGCCGTCGATCCCGTGACGCGTCGCGTCTACGTCAATGACCGGACCAATCGCCGCTGCCAGGTTTTCGACGAGAATGGCAAGTTTCTCGACCAGTGGACCTATGGCAACCCCTCGACCGTTTACTCACTCTACATTTCTGCGGATCGCTACTTATGGGCCCCCGACAGCAAAACCTGGAAGCTCCTGAAGTACGATCTCGACGGACACTTCTTGTACTCCTGGGGCACGCAAGGCGACTGGCCCGGGGCCATGTGGGGAGTCCACGAAATCAGCGTGGACCAGGAAGGCAATCTCTATTTTGCCGAAGTCTCGAACGGCCGCGCGCAAAAATTCCGCCCCAGAAAAGGCGCAAATCCAGATTTCCTGGTGGGCAAGCCGGTTCGTGCGGCGTGGAAGGACTAAATCAGCACGGCAGTGGCGTTTGATCCAAACCTGATTTGCGAAATGGACGCAGGCGCACCGGTGCAGTTCAACTTGCGCGCTGATTCCTTCAGCCCCAAACGCGCCGGGCGGTCTCTGCGACGAGCCGCAGCTTGGCCCATTGCTCATCCTCGGTCAATAGGTTCCCCTCCATCGTTGAAGCGAAACCGCATTGCGGGCTGAGTGCCAGATTTTCGAGCGGGAAATAGCGCGAGGCCTCGTCGATTCTTCGCGCCAGGTCATCCCCGCTTTCGAGTTGCGCACGCTTCGAGCTCACCAGGCCTAGCACGACCGTTTTGTCTCGCGGCACAAATCGCAACGGCTCAAACGTGCCGGATCGCGGGTCGTCATACTCCAGCAAAAAACGGTCCACGGCCATCGTGGTGAACAATTTCTCCGCGATGGCGTCGTATCCGCCCTCGGCATACCAATGGCTCCGGTTGTTGCCACGGCAGAGATGCATCGCCGGTGTGACCCCCGGATGCCGCGCCACTTTCAAGCACGCGTTGTCGGCGCGAATTGATTCCTCGAGCAATGCCTCAGGCTCAACCTTCATCTCCGCGCGAATCCATTCCCGCCACTTCGCGTCCATATAGTAGCTGTACCGCGGGGCATCGATCTGTATATAACTCACGCCCTCCTGCGGCAATTTCGCCAGCTCCGACTTCATGATCTCCACGATGTCCCATAAGAGTGCGGAATGGTCCCGATACACTTTGTCGGTGACGCCGCGCTTGAACGAGATGGCCGGGAACTGCGTCACGCTCGGCAAAGTCATTTTAATCGCGCCCGGACTGTTCGCTCTCAAGAACGGCAGCTCCTGCCCGGTCAGCCGCCGGGCCGGACGCAACTTCGCAGTGACGATTCCCGTGACGCTGCTGACCGCCGCGTCCTTGGCCTCGCCCGCTTGCCATGGGCGGGGCACCGCGTCGCCCAGGTCGAAGCCCTCGACGGCGTCCGTGAAATCGCTCATGAAGTTGCGGCGCCGCAGTTCGCCGTCAGTAAAAATCTCGAATCCCAACTCCTTCTGTTTCGCCAGGACGCGCCGGATGTGCCGGTCCTCAATCGCCCGCAAGCTCGCCGGATCCGCCGCGTCTCTTCGCGCATTCAACAACTCCGCCGGTCGCAGAAAACTTCCCACATGATCGGCTCGGTATTGTCCAGGCATCTTTCTGTCTCTCCGATCATCAAATAAATTTGGAGTTGCGATGATGTATATCACAGGAGCATGGGGTCGCGAGCACCCGTACCGGGGCGACGCGGGCGAGGTGTCCTTTAGTTCTATGGCATAATCTCTTCCTCAAGATGCTCCCAAGCGGACTATTTTCGGGCCTCCTCACCGACCTCTATGAACTCACGATGGCGGCCGGCTACGTCCAAAATCGCTTTGCCGCCCGCGCCACCTTCGAGCTTTTTGTCCGGCATTTGCCGCCCAATCGCAAATATCTCGTGGCCGCGGGTCTCGAACAGGCCCTCGACTTCCTCGAAAATGTTCGCTTTTCGAGCGAAGAAGTCGCCTACGTCCGCGCTCTGCCGGTCTTTCGCCATGTCCATCCGGAGTTCTTCGACTACCTCTCGCGATTTCGATTTAAGGGTGATGTTTGGGCGCTTCCCGAAGGCACGGTCTTCTTTCCCGGCGAACCCCTGCTCCGCATCACCGCTCCGATCGCCGAAGCCCAACTCGTCGAAACCAGCCTGCTCTCCATACTTCATTTCCAGACGCTGATCGCCAGCAAAGCCGCGCGCGTGACCTCGGCCGCCGCGGGCCGCCAAATCGCGGAATTCGGCTCGCGCCGCGCCCATGGTATCGAAGCCAGCGTTCTCGCCGCGCGCGCTGCTTTCATCGGTGGCTGCGCGGGAACTTCCAACACTTTCGCCGGCCACCGCTTTGGCATTCCCGTCTATGGCACCCAGGCGCACTCCTGGATCATGGCTCACGAGGAGGAAGCGGAAGCCTTCCGTGATTTCCTCAATGTTTTTCCGGAGCAGTCCACTCTTCTTGTAGACACATACAACGTTCGCGCGGCCATCGACAAGATTATCGCGCTCGGCCGCAAACCCGGTGGCATACGCCTCGATAGTGGTGACGTCCTTGCCGATAGCCTGTGGGCCCGCCAACGGCTCGACAGCGTCGGTTGGTACGATGTGCAGATCTTCGCCTCCGGCGACCTGGACGAAAATCGCATCGAAGCCCTGCTTCGCGACGGAGCACGCATCGATGCCTTCGGCGTCGGCACGGCGCTCTCCACCTCCGCCGATGCTCCGTCCATTGGAGTCATTTACAAGCTGGTGGAAGTGGATCTTGATGGCCATCTCCGCCACACCGCCAAATTCAGCGAAGCCAAGAAGACCTACCCTGGCCGCAAACAGGTTTTCCGCTTTACCGGCGAAGATGGAAAATTTTCTGGAGATATCATCGGCCTGGAAGGCGAGATGTTTCCGGCGGCCGACCCTTTGCTTATTCCTGTGATGCGCGGCGGCCAGCGACTCACGGTGAGTCTACAGGATCCCGCTGCCATGGCCCGCGCAGCACAACAGCGCTTCCTGGCCGACCGCGCGCGTTTGCCCAGGCCGATCCTGACCCTTAGCAAAGCAGACCCGCCGTTCCCAGTCTCCTACAGCCCGCGTCTCGAGGAGTTATGCGAGCAGATTCGACAGTCCCTGGTTAAAATGGCGCCCGACTGAGTTCCTGGTGGCCGTCTTGATTTCGCGGAACACAATTTTCTGGGAAGTGGACGCGCAGCGCGACTTCATGCTGCCCGGCGGAAAACTTTACGCCCCCGGCGCCGAGGAAATCATCCCGGACATCAACCGCCTCGTCGAAGCCGCCCGCCAAGGCCGCGTGTTTCTAATTTCTTCGGCGGACGCCCACAAACCGGACGACCCCGAGCTTCGCGAATGGCCACCGCACTGTCTGCAGGGCACCTCAGGTGCGGAGCTTGTGGCCGAAGTATGTGCTCCAAATCGGCTGGTGATACCCAACCAACGGGGGTTTTCCCTGCCTGAAAACATCACTGCGTATCGTCAAGTGACTCTGCAGAAAAACACGCTTGATGTGTTCGACAATCCAAATACGGATGCGCTCCTGAAGCGGATTACTACTGGCGGTTCATCTGCCTTTGATCCCGACCCCGAATTTCTGGTGTTCGGCGTGGCGACGGAATACTGCGTCCAGCGAACTGCCGAGGGACTGCTCTGCCGCGGTCACCGACTTGCTATCGTCACGGACGCCGTGCGCTCATTCGACCCAGACAAAGGACGCCAGATCCTCGCAAATCTTCACTCCAGCGGCGCGCGCTTCATTACCGTCGAGGAGGCTTTAGCCGCTCTCGATGCCTCACCTTAGAAGCTCCCGCGTAGTGGGCCGACAACTCGCTTTGCATAAGTGGAAGTTGATGCCCAACGTCTCACAAGAGACTGGCCCCTGTATCAGATTGATACAAGTCCGTAGGCTAGCAGCGCTGGCGCTACAGCATTCTATCCTCGCCTATATCAGTACCCCGTAAGCTACAGCTTATAAGGCACTTAGTTGGACACAGCGGATTCCCTTTTTACCGGCAATGGAGTCCTTCTTGCACCACATTGATGGGGAAATATTGGTGTGCCTAATATTCGCCGTCATTGCGAGGAAATCTCATCAAGCCGTGCGTGTCGCTCGTCGCGCAGGATGTTGATTTCTAGCTTGCTCTTAGGAGCGCTACTGATAGCTTCCCCCGTCTTCGGACAAGACCAAGCACCTGAGTGGCAAACGCAAGTTCGCAAGTGTGCCGAGGCACAGGATTGGGAGTCAGCTTTGCGCATTGTGGACCAAGAGCTCGCTCGAGCGCCGCAAGACATGGACGTGCGGGCATGGCGCGCGCGCGTTCTAGCTTGGTCGGGACGCGTGTCGGAAGCGGAAAAGGAATACCTGGAAATCTTGAAGGTCTCGCGGAAAGATCCGGACAACTGGACGGGACTCGCAAACGTGTATTTGCGCGAGGGAAGAACAGTTGAAGCCCTCCGCGCCCTAAACACTGCCGTGGAACTCGATCCCACGCGGGCCGACTTGCATGCCGCCCGCGCCCGGGTGCTGCGCGCCACGGGGGAGCGAAACGAAGCGCGATTGGAATTCCAGAAAGCGCTGAATCTTGACCCTACCAGCGTGGAGGCGCGAGGTGGACTGATCTCCCTCCGCCCGGAACCGAAACACGAACTGCGGTTCGGCCAGGACAACGATCTTTTCAATTTCGCGGGTGCGAATCACGACGAATGGACGAGCCTCGTATCGCAATGGACGCCGCGCTGGGTTACGAGTGTTGCCGGGAGTTTTTACCAACGTGGCGGCGCCGGCGCAGGGAAATTTGTGGGAAGCGTTACCCGGCGTCAGCCCAAATGGGGAGCGCTGACCGTGGGCGGCGCGATCGGGCATGACAACGGAGTGATCCCCAAAAGCGAAGCCTTTTTTGATCTGGATCATGGGTGGAAGAGCGGCGAGACGAATTTCATCCGCGGGGTGGAATTCGTGTACGGGCAGCATTGGTATTGGTATCAGTCGGCCCGGATTCTGACTCTGAGCGGCACCGCGATTATCTATCTACCTCGGGAGTGGACCCTGTCGCTGGGAGCGACGGGTGCGCGCAGCGCCTTCTCCGGGACAAACGCCGAATGGCGCCCTTCCGGAATCACGCGCCTGGAATTCCCACTGGCAGATTGGCGCGCGAAGCGGCTCTCCGGAAGCGTGTTCTATGCGGCCGGCACGGAAGACTTCGCGGAGGTAGCTCAGATCGGGCGTTTTGCCTCGCAAACCTACGGAGGCGGATTGCGGTTCCAGATAACCGCGCGGCAAGACGTGAGAGGTTACGCGTCGTATCAGAAGCGCACCCAAGGTAGAACGGACACAACTTTCGGATTTAGCTATGGAATCCATTTTTGAAAAGCTCTGGAGGCTAAGCCCGGCAGCCTTTGTGCTGAAGGCTATTGCCGTCGCCGTCGTGGCCGACGGACTGCTGCTGGCGTTCATCTTGCTTCGGCGGACCTACCGGAAGCGGTATTTCTCGAAGCGCGACGCGCGCGTCTTCGAATTGCGCCAGAAGTGGGACGCGCTGATTTCCGGGGAGATTCCGTGCGAGACGTGGCGAAATATAGCCTTCGACCGGCGGATTGTTGAGACGATTGCGCTAGACACGTTTGAATCGGCAGGGCCGGAAGAATCGGCGCGATTGTTGAAATTTCTGCGGGGAAGCGGGCTGATCGAAAAGCGCATCTTTGAGGCGCGGCAACTCACTGGTTGGCGGCGGGTGCAGGCGCTTGTGGCCCTTGGACGTACGCGCGCGGCAGAAGGTATTCCCGCGTTGGCTGAAGGCTTGCGCGACCCCGATCAGGAAACACGGTTGGCGGCACTGCGAGGGTTGGGGCGGATGGCCAGTCCTCAAGCGGGGGAGGAAATTCTTGCGTGGGTCGGTGAGGTGGGGTTGAACGTGCCGGCGCTGCCGCTCCAAAGCGCACTCATCCAGTGCTGCGCGGAGCGCCCACAGATGCTGCTTTCGTACGTGCAAAATGCGCAAGCTCCACTTCGCGAAGTGCTTGGGCGGGTGCTCGGCGAGGTGGCGACTCCGTCGATGGGTTTGGACCTGCTGCAATTCGTGGGAGATGACCTCGATGAACTGCGGGCCGCGGCGGCGCGGGCAATGTCGCAGTCGCACTCGGGCCTGGCGCTCGACCTCCTTAACGAACTGGCGCGGGACCCCATTTGGTTCGTGCGCCTGCGCGCGATCGTAAGCTTGGGCCGGCTATCCGATCGCCGCGCGATTCCCTCTCTGCTGCGGGGGCTGACGGATTCGAACCGTCTAGTGCGATTGCGCGCGGCGGAATCGCTCATGGGACTCAAGACGGAGATGGTTTCGATCTTCGAACGGGTGGTTGCGGCGCGAGATCGCTACGGCCTGCACGCCTACTTGACCGCGCTCGAAAATGCAGACTTGCGGGAAAACCTTGAGTTTGAACTTCAAGCCAGCACGCGAATCAATCAAGAAGAGAAGAAGCGTCTGCAGGATGCGCTGCACACGGGGGCACTGCCTGAAGAAGAGCCTGCAACGGCGGAGACCGTGCCGAAGAACGCGGCAGGGCTGACATGATTCAATTCCTGGATATTGCGAACCACACGCTGTTCTGGTACTACCTGGCCAGCAATCTGGCCTACCTGACGATGTTGATTGTGGCGCTCAAGACGAGTGCGGACCATCAACGGAGACTGCAAAGCAATCGCTTGAAGTGGATTAAAGAATCTCCAATGGCGCCGCCGGTCACGGTCATTGCGCCTGCGCATAACGAAGAAAGTTCCATCCGCGTTGCCGTGCGAAACCTTCTGGAGCTCGATTACCCGGAACTCGAGGTGGTCGTGGTCAACGATGGGTCAGAAGACCGGACTCTCGAAGAGATGCGGGAGGAATTCCTCCTACGGCCGGTCCGGGCGGTATACGTTCCTGAAGCGAAGAGCGCGCCGGTAAGAGGACTGTACCGAAGCGGAGTAGACGCAAGACTGGTGGTCGTTGACAAAGAGCCCGGGGGGAGCAAAGCAGATGCCGTGAATGCGGGCTTGAATGCGGCGACCTCGCCTTATGTGTGCGTCGTAGACGCCGACTCGATCCTCGAGCGCGATGCGCTGCTGCGAATCATGATGCCCGTCCTGGCGGACCCGAAGCGGGTCGTGGCGGTGGGCGGAATCATCCGTGTGTTGAACGGATCGGAAATCGCAGGAGGGCACCTGAAGCGTGTGCGTCTGCCGCGCAAGAGCATCGAAGCGATCCAGGTGGTTGAGTATCTCCGCGCGTTCTTGATTGGCAGAGAAGCGTGGGGTCAGGGAAACATGCTGATGATTATTTCCGGGGCGTTCGGTGTATTCCGAACGGACCTTGTGCGCGCGGTGGGCGGCTACAGACCGCGCGCGATTGGCGAAGATTTCGATCTGGTGGCGCGCTTGCATCGGCATTTGCGGGAAAAAGGCGCCGACTATCACATCCATTTCGTTCCGGATCCCATGTGCTGGACAGAAGTCCCCTCCGACCTGAAATCGCTGGGCAGGCAGCGAGCGCGCTGGCAAAAGGGATTGTTGGACGTGCTCTGGCCGAACCGAGACATGCTCTTCCGTTGGCGTTACGGCAGGATCGGTTCTTTTGCGCTTCCCTACTTGTGGTTGTTTGAGCTGATGGCGCCGGTAGTCGAGATCGGGGGGATCGCTACCATCATTCTCGCGGCCTGCTTTGGCGTGCTGAGCCGGGCATTCTTCCTGCAGTTCCTCATTTTCGGCTACGCATTTGCGACGGTGATTTCCATCGGTTCGGTCTTGCAGGAGGAAATCACTTACAAACGGTACAACGACTGGCAAGATGTCGTGCGGCTCGTGAGTTACTGCTTTCTGGAGCATTTTCCCTACCGTCAAATGCACATGATATGGCGCCTGCAGGGCCTCTGGCAGTACTTGCACGGCGACAACGTTTGGAGACCACTTACGCGCAAAGGGCTTGCGTCCGCGAGTGCCCCATAGTCCCGCCGCGCTGCCCATGCGGGAAGATCCATCTCCTACAGCTCACACCGCTATTACGTTGCCTCACGCGCTGGACGAGGTTGGTACAATGACCCGTATACAATTTGCCGGAACTCCAGCTTCGCAGGACGTAAACGAAATACATCGCTTAGGTTGCGTGGCGCGCCCAGGGGGACTCGAACTCACGACCTTCTGGTTCGTAGCGAGACGCTCTATCCAACTGAGCTACGCTCGAGAGTCTACTGAGTCTCTTCGCGTCGGCGTCCGGTCTTGATATACTTCTCACGACGCATCGCTTTCGCCCGTGAAGCGAATTTCAGAGGATATCGTGGAAAAGAAACTCATGCTTTCACAATTCATACTTGCTGCTTGCCTGATCGTATGTTCAGCTCTTATGTGTTCGGCCCAAGCCCTCCCGCCGTTGAAATTGGTCCAGACCATCCCGATGCCCCAAGTGAAGTGCCACAACGATGCGCTGAACAAAGAACAACTGGCCCAGTCTGTGAATACCGAATTTATGCCCACTATGCAATGCCACTTTGACCGCTTCGGGCTTGACCCGAAGGGCGGCCGTCTGTTCACAGTGGCAGAAAACGACGGGACCATTGAGGTTTACGCCATCTCCTCCGGAAAACTTCTTCACAGCATTGCTGGATTTGGGATGTCCCATAACGTGGTTTACCGTTCGGACGTGAATCGGATTTACGCGACAGATGGCAATCACACAGCCGGTTTTCTCCGAATATTTGACGGAACCACCTACCAGCCGGTCAAAACGGTGAAGCTCCTTCCGGACACCGATTCAATGGACTACGACGCGGCAACCCATTATTTATATATTACAAATGGTGGCGATTATGCGAGCCTCGATTACACTTTACTTAGCATTGTGAATACGGATAAGGACGAGCTTATCGGCGACATCAAGTTTAATGTCGGCCGTCTCGAACACATGGTCATGGAGAAATCGGGCTTCAGGCTGTTCATTACTAGCCCAAATAAGGGCGAGATCGATGTGATTGACAGGAGCAAACGGGCTATTGCGGCGGCGTGGCCGGTTACCGAAGGCAAGTTTTGCGTTGCCGTAGACCTTGACGAGGCCGACCACCGATTGTTTGTCGCCTGCCGGAGCGGAACGCTGAACGTGATGGATACGGAAACAGGTAAAGCCATCGTCACGTTGCCAATCTCCAAAGGCACCGATGATCTGGTTTACGACCCGGGACGTAAACGCATTTACATTACATCCGCGGAGGGTTTCGTTGAAGTGTTTCACCAGAGCGACTCTGATCACTACGATCTGATTGGCAACGTGCCAACCGGGCCCATGGGCAAGAACCTCATGCTGGTCAGCTCTTTGAACCGTTTGTATGTGGCCGTGCCACCGAATGGAAACGTTGGAGCTAAACTTCTGGTGTACGAGGTTCAGTGATCCCGTTAGTGTCGCAAGTTGGATAACGTGTTTGTATTGAAGAGGAAGAGTGGCGCGCCCGGGGGGACTCGAACTCCCGACCTTCTGGTTCGTAGCCAGACGCTCTATCCAACTGAGCTACGGGCGCGCAGTTTCTAAATATTAGCACATTGTTTTACCGGTGGGTGGCACGCCGCTTTCAGCATCGCTCCGCACAAAGCTGCGCCCGTGCGCTTCCGCTCCGCCCCAGAGCAACACCGCAAGCGTAAGGATCGTCACAATCTCCAATCCGGCAATCGCCCACGGATAACCAACGTGATCCCGCAGCGCGTACACAATCGAATTGGTTGGCGCCCCAAAGAGAATCCCCAGTTGGTAGGCGAGCCCTGGCATCAGCCCGCGCGCCGCATCGGCAGCCAGCTCGTTCAGATGCACTGGAATTACTCCCCAGGCGCCTTGCACGCCAGCCTGCATCAAGAAGGCGGCCACGGCCAATGCGGCGAGTCTTCCGCCAAAAGCCCAGTACGGAATCATCCCCAACGATAGTCCCATCGCCACGATCATGCTCTTTCGCCGTCCGGCAACTTGCGAGAAATGGCCGAAAACGAGCGCGCCAACCACTGCCCCGATGTTATAGATCACCGCCATGTTGGCCCGCGCGGCTGCAGTGAAGCCGTGGGCTTCCTGTAGAAAATCGGGGTAAAGGTCCTGCGTCCCATGGGCAAGAAAAACCATGAACGTCATCAACACAACCAGGTAGGCAAAGCGCCGCCATTCGCGAGCGACAATTCGCAATACGTCTCCCGTGCTGGCCGCGCGATGCTGCTTCCAGGCTTCGGACTCCGGCACTTTCGTTCGAATGTACAGCGCAAGTAACGCGGGCAAAGCTCCCACCCAGAACATTGGCCGCCAGCCCCACGCGGGAAGCAGGAATCGCGCGGCAAGAGCAGCGAGAAGCTGGCCGATCACGTAGCCGCACTGGAGAATGCCGCTCAAAATGCCCCGCCAGCGCACCGGCGCCGCTTCCATGGCCATTGAGGCGCCTACACCCCACTCGCCGCCCATCCCAATCCCAAACAAAGCCCGCATCACGAGGAAGAACGTGTAATTCGGTGAAAAACCGCAGAGCAGTTCGATGAGCGAAAAATAAACGACGTTGGCCATCAGGGGAATGCGTCTGCCGTAGCGATCCGCCAACAGGCCGAACAAAAGTGCGCCGACCGGGCGCATCGCCAGCGTGGCCGTCAGCGTGCGTACAATGTCTTTTTTGGAAACGCCGAATTGGCGCGCCAGAGTGTCAATCAGGAATATAACTACGAAAAAATCGAATGCGTCGAGCGTCCAGCCCAGGAATCCGGCGAGGACCGCATGGCGCCTTCCTGAAGCACTCGCATCTTGCTGCATCCCGTCCTCCGCAGGGTCAAACGGCTAAGTCTCTTTGCGCAGCGCGGCGCTGTCAAAGGAAATCTAACTCAATTGGATCGCTGGAAATTAAAAGCCCCGGATCGTCGGGGGTAGGCGATCCGAGGCTTGGGGTAACTGCTGAGGGGGGCCGGAGGAAACTCGATGCGCTCTAGTGCACCTGATACACCGCGAGCTGGCAAATTTTGCGCAATTCTTCGTAGGTAAAAAATATCTCTTCTATATTTCCCGCGCGTTCCCGGTGCCCGAATCCCGATTCATGCGAAATCCGGGAGAGCTCTTCTTCGGGAATTCCGAGCAGCATCGCCGCTCGTTCTTGGGTCACGTATTTCGGTATCTGTCCATTCATGGCCGTTCACCTCACGCAGGCAACGACGGCATCACAACCATGGAGTCTTCTTCGACCGCCAGGATCATGGCTTTGTAGATGTCCACATCCCAGCCATCACCGATGCGCATCCGCACCGTCTCGCCGCCTTCCTTCAGCAGCTTTCCGCGCAACGGCACTCTGATGTTGCCGAGTGCCAACTGGAGGACTACCGGCTGGCCAATCCATGTTGCGTATGCGCTTTCCATGCCCTCTCCCGTTGGGACTTCCCTTCTGCCGTCACAGAGGATCGCGCACGGTACTGCAGCCGCCAATGGTACACAGAGGGCAGAACGGTAGTAAGAACGTACCATCGGTGGATTAAGCAGGAATTCATAGTGGTTTCCATCGCAGTACATCCGTACTGTTTTTTCAGGACGCGCGGTCCATAGGTGAAAAAGAAGAAGTCGGGCACTATGCCTGCATGAAGCCGCTCGACCAACTCGCACTGTGCGCACGGTCAGGCGCCCCGGCCTCGCGGACAGGCATCAATCTCGCCCTCGGCGGCGGCTTCGCCCGTGGATTCGCCCACCTGGGCGTCTTGCAAGTCCTCGAGCAAAACCAAATTCCTATCGCCGCCATCGCCGGCACGAGCGTCGGCAGCATTCTCGGAGCGGCCTACGCCAGCGGCGCACCCCTGGCGCGCATCATCGCAACTTGCCGCACGCTGCGCTTCCGCGATATCGCTCGCTGGCGCGTCTCGCGCCTGGGCCTCGCCAGCAATCACCGTCTCGGTGACCTCATCGAGCGTGTCTTCGAATCTCGCCGCTTCGAAGAACTGCGCATTCCTATGGCCGTCGTGGCCACAGACCTTGCCACCGGAGAACCGGTGATCTTCACTCAGGGCAATCTGGTTGACGCCATCCGCGCGAGTTGCGCCTTCCCCGGCCTTTTCGAACCGGTCGAGATCGGCACGCGCTGTCTGGCCGATGGCGGCCTGGTTGCGCCCGTTCCGGCGCAAGCCGCGCGGCAACTCGGCCCCGGCTGCGTGCTTGCCGTTTCCGTCGGCATTGAGGACGGCCATCGCGGCGCTCCTTCGAATATCTTTCAAGTCGTAAGCCGCGCCGTCAGCGCCGCGCAGAAACATCAGCTCGAAGTCTGGGAGCGCCATTCGGACCTCGTTCTCCGGCCCGACGTGCAATCCCTGGCCTGGGACGATTTCGATCGCGCTCCTGAAGCGATCGCAGCAGGTGCTGCAGCAGCCCGAAACGCTATCCCTCGCATCCGGAAATTGCTGCAGTGGACCGCTGCCGCGCTGGATTTAAAAGCCAATCTCGAAGCCGGGACTCAGCGCCATCTACAATTAGCGGAGGTGCTCCGATGATCCGACTGGGCTGGTGTCTCGCCGCCTTTGCGGCTTACGTGCTGCTCTGGCACGAATGCGGAGAGAATCCGCTCGTTTTCTGCTACCGTATTGGATGGAGTGCTTTCACAACAGGGCGTGTCCGCGCCCTCGTGCCGGTTCGCGTATCCCAGAGGACTAACGCAGCGTGCTCGAATCCATCCGTCATCTTCTCCAAACGCTCTACGATGTCGAAGGACTGATCCGCTGGGGCGGCCCGCTTCTCGTTTGCATCATCGTCTTCATTGAAACCGGTTTCTTCGTCGGCTTCTTTCTTCCCGGCGATTCCCTGCTGGTTACCGTCGGCATCTTTTCCGCCGGGGGCTTCATCCACATGCAGCTAAAGTGGCTCCTTCCTTCCGTCATGCTCTGCGCCATCGTGGGCGACCAGATCGGCTACTGGGTCGGCCGCGCTACGGGGGCGGCTTTATATCGCCGCCAGGACTCCTTTTTCTTTCGGCGCAGTCATCTTCAACGCGCCCACGACTTCTATGAAAAGTACGGCGGCAAGACGGTCATCCTCGCGCGTTTTGTCCCCATCATTCGCACTTTTTGCCCGCCCGTAGCTGGCGCCGCGGGTATGCCTTACTCCCGCTATCTTGCTTACGACATTTTCGGCGGAATTTTCTGGGTGGGCAGCATGATCCTCGGCGGTTTTTTCCTCGGCCGTTCGATTCCCAATATCAGCCAGCGGATTCATTACGTCATCGCATTCGTCGTCGTGCTCTCCATCCTTCCTGCGATCATCAGCATCCTCCGCGCCAAGCGCCACCCCCAATCCGGCGGCACTCCGAGCCAGGTTTCCATTCCGGAGGTCGAGGGTAAATAGTCCGTGCCGGTTGCCAAGTTCCGCGCCATCATTTTTGACATCGGCCGTGTTCTGGTCCGCCTGGACATTTCCCGCGCTGTGGCCGGACTGTCCCAAGGCGTCGCCCTTTCTCCCGATGACCTCTGGTCCGCCATCACCCACGATCCTCGCTGGCCGGATTGGCAAGAGGGCCGAATCTCGCCGCGCGACTGGCACCTCCACCTTGCGAAACGTCTCGGCGGCGCCCTCACCTTCGAGCAATTCACCGATGCCTGGAATCGCGCCATCGATCCCGTCCCCATCCTCGAAAGCGACTTTTTGGAAAGACTGGCGAAGCGCTATCGTCTGGCGCTGCTTTCCAATACCGACGCTATCCATGTCGCTCATCTAGAATCGACTTACGGCTTTCTAAGTCACTTCCCCAAGTCGGCCCGCATCTACTCCTGCGTCATCGGAGCGAGCAAGCCCAATCCGCTCATCTACCGCGAGGCTCTGCGCGCATCGAAAACCCGCGCCGAAGAAGCCGTCTATATTGATGACATCTCCGCTTATGTGCAAGCCGCTCAGCGCCTGGGTATGACCGGCATCACGTTTCGTTCCGTGGCGCAACTCAAGAACGACCTCGTTGCCCTTGGCATCCACGCAAATTGAGGTCCTCGGCGCACAAATTTCATCGAAAGCGCATCCTGTTGGTAAACTTTGCCAGGACTAGTACCGCCTCCCTCTCCGAGCGCCCTCCTATCTCATTTATTTTCTTTCACATATAGCTAGGTCAACGCAACCTTCTTTGGTAACATGCATGCAATCTTTGCATCGCGTTCCCTGTAGTTCCCGGTATTCGAAAGTTTTCCCCACTCGGGGTGAGGAGAAAGGTTCAAAAATGTCAGAGGATCACACAATCGAAACTAGCAGTGGGTCATCTTGGCAGCTCCCTGCCATCGTTATCGTAGGCTTGGTTGCTCTCGGGGGTCTTGGATTCGGCTGGAGTGCCTCGTCCAAGCTCGATGGCACCCAGGCGGCACTCGCTGCCCAACTAAAGACCGCAGAGCAGTCCGTTCAGCAGGACATGTCTTCGCTGAAAGATCGCATCGCGCAGGACGAGAAGACCAATACCGACCTGCGGGGCGATCTAACCGTCGTTACCAAGAAACTCCGCATTACTCAGGGTCAGCTCAAGGCCGCTCGTCAAGAGGCTGCTAAGCTCAGCGATGAAGCGACCCAGAAGATAACCGCGCTCGACACTTCCGTCCACTCCGAGCTCGCCACCAAGGCCGGCACGGAAGACGTCAAGAATGTCGACACCAGGGTCACTGCGGTTAGCACCGACCTCAATTCCACCAAGGAAGATCTCAAGATGGCCAAGAGCGAAATGGGCACGCTCATTGCTCGCAACCATGACGAAATCGACCAGCTCCGCCGCCTCGGCGAGCGCGAGTACGTGGAATTCACCATCGCCGGCAGGAACAAGCCGCAGAAGGTGGGTAACGTCACCGTTGTGCTGAAGGGCGTCAACGAGAAGAGGAACCAGTTCAGCGTCGCCATGACGGTCGAAGACAAGCTCTTCAACAAGAAGAATCGTGCGCTCAATGAGCCCATCTTCTTCTACACCTCCGGCACGCGTTTGCCGGAAGAGCTCGTCGTCAACAAAGTTGGCAAAGATCAGATCAGCGGCTATGTCAGCATCCCCAAGGCCAATGCACAGCCGCAATCGCCGACAGCGTCAACTTCTGGAAGGTAACGCGAATTCCCAGGTAGAACGCGAAGAAAAATAGAGAAGCTCGGCGGCAGTGACCGGGCGCAACCGAAGGCGGGCAGGATTTCCTGCCCGCCTTCTTTTTTGCTTCGCTTGGCCTCTCGATCCTTCCGCGTTCCCGAACAGTCTGGTAACAACCATAAAAAAGCAAACTCCTGCTAACCCTTGCTAGTATGTAGCCGTCCTACTTACAGCTAAGGAGGAACCCTACTTACCAACTCTATGATCGCGCCAAGAGACCGCTATCGAAATCGCACGGAGATCCTGCAGGGAACGCTGGATATGCTGATCCTCCAGACACTTCAGTGGGCCCCGCGCCACGGCTACGCCTTGAGCAAGGCTATCCGCACAAACTCGGGTGAAATCCTGAAAGTGGACACCGGCTCTCTTTACCCAGCCCTCCATCGGCTGGAACGCAAGGGATGGATCGCTGCGGAATGGAAGACCTCTGAGCTTGGACCCCGCTTGCGTGTCTATCGCTTGACGAAAACCGGACGAAAGCAATTGGTTTCCGAACGCTCTCGCTGGCAAAGGCTCACAACCGCGATTGCCGGGATCATGAATCCGGCGAAGAAAGCGGGCGAAGCGTGAAATTCCCGATGTGGCGGCGAAAGCGGCGCAATGAAGAGCTCAACGAAGAAATTCAGGCTCACCTGACGCTCGCCGAGCGCGAAGCAATGGAGTCCGGCCAGACCCAAAGAGAAGCGCAATTCGCCGCTCGTCAGGAATTCGGGAACGTCGGCCTGGCGGAAGAAGTGACGCGCGACATGTGGGGCTCGCGCTGGCTTGAGGATTTGTCGCAAGACGTACGCTTCGGATTCCGGTTGCTCCGGCGCAGTCCGGGTTTCTCGCTTCTGGCCATTCTCTGCCTGACCTTGGGCATAGGCGCGAATGCTGCCGTCTTTAGCTGGATCGAGGGGATCCTGTTCCGTCCCTACCCGGCGGTGGTTCATCAAGAGCAGCTCTTTGCACTTACGGGAACGGCCCTTGGAGAGGCCGATCTGACTTCCTGGCCGGATCTCCTGGATTTGCAGAGAAGTTGCACGCTGGTTGACTCCTTTATTGTGACCAAAATCATGGGAACGACCCTGAGCATTGGTGACCGGGCCGAGGTCACGACGGGGAGCATCGTATCCGCGAATTATTTCGATGCCATTGGGGTCCACCCGATTCTTGGGCGCGGGTTCGAGACGGGCGAAGACTCCGGACGAAATGCGCACCCCGTGACGGTGATCAGCTACCAGCTATGGAAAGGGCGATTCAAGGGCGATCCACAAATTATCGGGAAAACGCAGAGGCTCAATGGTGTGACGCACACAATCGTCGGCGTCGCGCCAGAGGGTTTTTATGGCACCTTCGTCGGCTGGGCGATGCAGTTCTGGGTTCCAGCGTCGATGGAGGAAACATTTGAGTCCGGCGGTTACAAATTGGAGGATCGCGGCGCGCGTTGGATTGAAGCTTACGTGCGGCTCAAGCCTGGGGTGACTCGCGCGCAAGCGCAGGAGGAAATCTCGGCCGTGGCAAAGCGTTTGGAAGCCGACTATCCGGCAACCAACCGCGGCCACGGCATTAAGCTGTGGCCGTTATGGCAAACGCCTTTCAACAATGCACGTACTCTGCTTCCCACACTCGAAATAATGCTCGCCGTGGTTGTTTTTGTCTTGCTGATCGCGTGCGCGAACGTCGGCAATCTGCTGCTGGTCAGGTCCTTCGCGCGGCGGCATGAAATGACCGTGCGGCTGGCCCTCGGTGCGGGTCGCAGCCGTCTGATGAGGCAGCTCGTTACCGAAGGCCTGATCCTCGCCGCTTTTGGCGCCGCCGGTGGACTCCTCGTGGCCCACTGGTGCCGTCACGCGCTCGTGCTGCTGTTCCCCGCGCGGGGTGGCGTGGCGATGCACCTGCCGGGGGAAATCGATTGGCGCGTGCTGGCGCTGAGCGCCGGGGTTTGCCTCATCGCGACGCTCCTGCTTGGGCTGGTTCCAGCGATGCAGACCGGCAACATCGATCTTGCCGGCGCCTTGAAAGCCGAGTCGACAGGTGTCCTTGGCAGCCGTGGAAGAGCCTGGGTCCGCTCGGGCCTGGTCGTGATGCAGGTATCGCTGAGTTTCGTTTTGCTGGTCGGAGCGGGTCTCTTGCTCCGGAGCCTGCAGAGAATAAGAACTGCCAGCCCGGGTTTTTCGACGCACGGAGTGCTGGACACGGCCGTCAATTTGGTGTCGGCGGGATACGATGCGCAGCGCGCCCAGAGCTTCCAGGACGAGCTGATCGAGCGAGTAAAGGCGCTGCCCGGCGTGGAGTCGGCAGCGTTTGCGCGAATGACGCCGCTGAGCTATGGGAGCTTTTCTTCGACCCCGATTGCCGTGGATGGCTATCAGCCGCCGCCTGAGGAGCGGCCCATTGTGCAGTACAACGAAGTGGGGCCGGACTATTTCGCGACGATGGGCATCCCCTTGGTGTCCGGCCGCGAATTCACCCGCGCGGACGATGAGAAAGCCGCTCTGGCGGCCATTGTGAATGAAACCATGGCCGCGCAGTATTGGCGCGGCAGGAATCCGATCGGCGAGCGCGTTCAGGTGAAAGGCCGATGGATGCAGGTGGTCGGCGTGGCAAAAGATTCCAAGTATCAGAACGTTCGGGAAACACCGAAACCCTTTTTCTATGTCCCTCTGCGCCAGAATTTCTCACGCGGGGCGGGCTTGTATATCCGAACCCCGCTGAGCCCGGAGACGGTGGCGACGGCGCTGGCCCGCGAGGTGCACGCCCTCGACGGGAGTCTTGCCCTCTTTGAGGTGATCACGCTGCAGGAGCAGCTGGACCGCTCGACATCCCCTCAGATGGTGGCCGTGACTCTAGTTGGCGTTTTATGTGGGTTGGCGCTGCTGCTCGCTGCTATCGGATTGTACGGCGTGATGTCCTACACCGTGTCGCAGAGCACCCGCGAGTTGGGGCTGCGCATGGCGCTCGGCGCCGGCGCATCCAATCTGCTGCGGCAGGTACTGTCGCGTGGTTTGGCGTTGACGGCCGGGGGCGTGTTGCTTGGCGCCGTGGTGGCGCTCGCATTGACGCGATTACTCGGGAATCTGCTATACAAGGTCAGCCCGCGCGACCCGCTAGCCTTCGGCTCCGCCTTGGTTGTCATGGCGGTCGCCGCCGTCACAGCCTGCTTTCTCCCAGCCTGGCGTGCCACGCGGACCGATCCAGCCCGCGCCCTGCGCAATTGATTCTCGCCTCCGCTCCCTGACCGCTATGCTTCATGCGGCCGAGAACCCCTATGGATCTTGCGTCCCGGCTATCTCCTAAGAACTCGCGTCCTTGATGTCTTCGCGCGCGCGTCTCTCGGCGTTCTTCGCCTCGGTCCTCGCGTCGGTGCCCGGCTTCAGCTCGCGAATGGCTCTGCTCAAGCTCATCCCCTTCTCACTTGACGGAGCCTCGCACGATTTAATGTCACCCGCCGGCTTCATCCCGGTCACTTCCCATTTCAGGCAATTGAATTTGATCCCCAGGTTGCGGCTCACATGAAGCCCTGCAACACATTCGTCCAGATCCCTAAACTGTGCGCAAGCATCCCTCAGGCGGGTGCGCGATGGCAGCTCCGCCTGCAACTCCGTAGTTAACTTCTTCTCCAGCTCGCTGTTCCCAGCGAGCTGCTGGCTTGCCGTTGGAGTCGGCTTCTTCTTGAACCACTTGATCGGGTTATAGGAATGTTCCTCGGCTCTGGCAGCTCCAGCCAGGACGCTAACTCCCACGATTCCTGCGATGATCCATCTATTTTTCATGCTGGCCTCCTTCGATAGCCGGGCTTGGCCCTATCTCTACTAAGCCATGTTCTCCGCCACGTATTGATGCTTTGAAAGTACGGTACTCCCCCAATCCGTCACTCTGACCCTCCGTGCAGGTTCTGCAACCCAAGCTCCCTGCTTGACTTATGTATCCAAATGGGCGCCTCATGAATCTACCTATGCGACTGCGGAGTCACGCACTCGGCAGCCTCTATCCACGTCGCGACAGGGGTGACAGAGCGACGAACCATGCAGAGCAATACGTCGACGGCTATCTCGTCGTGTGCTTCAACGATTGAGGGGGCCGGACACCCAAGGAGGAGGGTTCATGTCCCAGCTAACGGAACACCCGTATCCCACTATTCCCACACGGCCGTTCCGGATAGATATTCCGCTTCACCAACTTCTACAAACTTCCTCGACGGAAGCGTCGCGGCCCGCCGATCGTGAACTTCGCTCGTTGCCGGAGCCCGTTTTCCCACAACATCCGCACCTGCACTACGATTTGACGGCGGCGGAGATCTCCGAGCATCAGGGCGTGGTTCAAACGGGGCGAAGGCACTGGCCGGCCTCCCGGGTTCTCAAAACCATGCGCGGATGGATGTTCCCCTATTTCAAGTCGCGCGTTTCGCCAGGTGATTTCCAGCCAATCATCGCCTACCTTTTCACCGAGTGGAAATGCAATCTCGATTGCCACTATTGCTGGTCTTACGACAACCGTGTGAAAGGCATGGCGGAAGATACGGCGCGCAGGACAATTGACTGGCTCCACTCCACGCCGTGTCGCGTCCTGGCGCCCACGGGCGGAGAACCGCTGCTGCGTCCGGACTTTGTGCACAAAGTCGTCTACTACGCGGCCAAGAAGGACTTCTGGGTTTACCTTGCCACCAACGCCCGGCTCCTGCGCCCCCCTGTCATTGACCGCCTGTCGGACGCCGGCATCGCCACCATCAACTTTGCTGTGGACTGCATCAACGAAAAACCCGGGTTGCCAAAAGCGTTTGAGCATGTTCGTTCACAATTTGAGTATCTCGTGAAGCGCCAGTATCGCTACGGGTACACGGTCTTCTTCAACACCAACATTTGCCGGACCAACATCGAGGATGTGAAACAGCTCGTTCAGATAGCCCACGACAATGGCATTTCCCTTACGTTTCACATCAACGAGGCGCCAATGATGGAGCAAACGCACTTCCAGCATTTCCATCAAAACGACACGTACATCCGCCCCGAGGACTTCCCTGCCGTCGATGACCTCCTCGACTGGCTCATCGACAAACAGCGGCAGGGCTACAAGATGGTGGATTCGATTCCGCGCCTCCAGAACATGAAAGGCTTCATGCGCGGAGTCGGCGAACACTGGGGTTGCCGCGCAGGCCAGAACTGGCTTATCGTTCGCACCGACGGAACGCTGGCGCCGTGCTTTCCTATGTACAACGCAAAGTATGATTGGGGAACGGTGGAGAACCACAAATTTGATGTGAAGCAGCTAAATGAAATGAAACAGGGCTGCGAGCCGCACTGCTTTTCGACCCTCGGGTATAACGTGGCCTACTGCTACAGTACGGTCCGCGTGATGCGCTGGCTTTGGAAGCAAGCGATGAACGGGTTTCAGGGGGCTACCGGAAGTTTTGAATGACGGGCGTTTTGGCCCTGCCCGCCCCTTTGTATTCGCCGAGTTCATCTCGCCAGCGGCGTGTAGCTCACGCCTTCAGGCGTGAGGCCTGTTTTCCTCTGCCCTACTCCCAACAGAGAATGCCAGCGACACCCTTCCCTGTTTGTTACGTTTCTACCCATACAGTCATCCTCAGAATGTAAGGCATTCCCCACCGCGTGCTCCAAGTTTCACTCCTGAAAGGGTTTATTTGGTCTGTGGGGTTGGTACTAAGACTGCCCTCTTCTCACGGCAGGTCGAGCTTCTGTATCGTCACGCGACATTAGCTCACCGGCATATGGAGGAAGGAAGCGATTACCAAGATGAACCACCATAGCAAGGCATTCAAAACCCCGCAGGGCCGCGCGCGCGGATTCAGCCTGATCGAACTCCTGATCGTTGTCTTCATCGTGCTGGTCATAGGGGCGATTGTAATTCCCAACGTGCTCCTAGCGGTCACCAACTTAAAATTACGCGCTTCGGCAAGCGACCTCTCTGGGCTAATGCAGCAGGCCAGAATCCTGGCCGCGAAGAATAATGCTACCTACGCAATTCTTTACGGGACCCGGAACGGAGCGCAAATCGCGTATGTAGACCTTAATGGCAATGGAGCCTACGACGTCGGTGAACCGCTGGTTGAGTTCAGCGGGACTACCGTCCCTGCCGCCGGCGCTCCCAGCGGGGGTGGCGGACAGCCTCCAGCTTATGTCCTGGCGGGAGATACCGGAGCTGGCTCGTACGACAACACCAGCACTCTCGGTTACACCGGGAGAGGTCTGCCTTGTAAATACGACACGACAACGACTCCTCCGACGTGTAGCACTCCGCCGGCCTTGTATTTCGTCTACTACCTCACTGATACACGGACCACCCAACCAGGTTGGGCAGGGATCGTGGTGACGAAAAGCGGACGGTGCAAAATTGTGATGTGGAACGGTGCCGCATGGAACTGACAAACCGTAAAACGCGTTCTAGCCAGCGCGGGATGTCCTTGATCGAGCTCATGATCGCCAGCTTGGTGCTGCTGGTCGGAGTATTGGGGTGTGCGGCTCTGATTCCCATGTCGATTGGGACCAACTCCAAGAACAGGCAGCAGAGCAATTCGACGGTCATCGCGCAGATGACGATGGAACAAATAACCGGCCTGGCCCAGGCGGGCGCGGCCACAGGCACGATCACGGACTGCGCGAACAATCCGTTTATCATCAACACGGCGGGATCGGCGGGCGGAAGCGGGGCGACCCTGTTGGCCACGGGTGCCGTAGACTTCTCGCAAACGCCGGCCCCAGCCGGCTACAGCATGCTTTATACGACGTGCGGTACGTTTGTGGGCCAAGCCACGTACGACGTCCGGTGGAACATTCAGACTCCCTCGTCTTACGTCAAGCTGGTAACCGTTTCTGCGCAACTGAGGGGTTCGGGCACTAATCAGATTTTGTTCTCCCTCCCAGTGACGATTCGCTCGATGGTCGGAGGAAACTAACATGAGTGCTAACCGTCACGTTCGCAATACACAATCCGGGTTCACCGCGGTTGAGATGATGATTGCGCTGCTGATTCTTGGCATCATCACCGGTGGAATCTTTGCCCAGATTGACCTTGCGCAGCAGCGCGCGTTCAGCGAGCAAGTAAAGCTTGACAATTTTCAGGAAGCACGCGACTTCGTCGACCAGTTCTTCCGCGACATCAACCAGATTGGCTATCCGAATTCGCGCATGATAGACACAAGTGTCGTGTGGGCGCCCCCGCTAGCCGTTCCGCTCATCAATGACAACCGGATGGCAGTCGGTTTGGTGAAAATAGACGCGAACGAGATCCGCTTTGAGGGAGATATGAATGGAGACGGCGTCGTCCAAAGTATCATTTATATGATCAATGGCTCGACGACCTGTGCCCTGTGCTTGCAACGCAGTCAGGTGGACAAGGTTACCGCCGATCCTCTTACCGGGCAAGGGACGAACTGGGGAACCGAAACCAACGATGTCGCCAGCAACCCCACCTTTTCCTACTTTAGGGCTGACGGAACTCAGATCACGACGTTGCCGGTGGATATCAGCACCGGCGCGGCTACCATCGCCTCCGTCAAAACCATCAAGATCAGCTTGACCGTTCGTAACCCCGCCGTAATGGATCCCAAGACGCATCAGCCCATCGAGACGGACTTCGAGGGAGAAGTATCCCTCAACAATTGCTCGATGGCGGCGTCCGGCGCCCCCATGTCCTGCAAATAGGAGAATACGATGATGGCACTTCAAAAGAAGAAACCCAGCAAGTCCGAACAGGGGTTTGCTCTGATCATCGCCCTGCTGACGCTGCTGCTTATCAGCGCGGCCTTGATGGGCATGTTCATCATGTCCAACACGGAAACCAATGTCAGCGCGAACTTTCGCGACGAGCAAACGGCTTACTTCTCATCAAAAGCGGGCATTGAAGAGGTCCGCGACCGGCTGCGGCCGAATGCTACGAACAGCTTGGACCCCAGCACTTCACTTGGCACCACGCTCCCCGGCCAGCCCAACGGGGTTCTTTACGTCACCAACCCGGCGGCGGGAGAGATCGTTGCCCCATGGCTCACCACTGGCGCCAATTATCCCGATGATGAAATCTGCAAGGAAGTAACTTGTGCGAGCGGTGTGCCCACGCCCACGGGCACTTGGTATATACCAACACCCGCCTCGGCGAGCACGAGCTATGCCGCAGCCCCCATACTCCCCTGGAAATGGGTCCGCGTGATGGCGAAGCAAAACAAGTCGGACACGGGGGCGACGCGCGTCACCTCCGTCGACGGTAACATTAATACCAACCGGATTTGCTGGAACGGGACAAATGAAATTTCCACCACAGCGGCGAGCTGCCAGTTAGCAAGCCCCAATAACTACCAGCCCGTGTATGAACTGACTGCGCTGGCGGTAACCACCAGTGGTTCGCGCCGAATGAGACAGTATGAGGTTTACCATAACACCCTCCCGCCAATACCAGGAGCGATTGTTTTTGACGGTGCTGGCGCAGACTTTAGCAATAACCCGCACTCGATGCCGTCCCTGGTAAGTGGCACGGATGTCGCCCAGGGACCCAACGCTGGAGTCGGCTGTGGCCCGGCGTTCAATCAACCGGCACTGGGAACCTATGACAACGCATCGCAGAGCACCTTTACGGGTGCGGGCTATCTCAATCGTCCGGGCAATTACCCGTCAGGTGCTACAGCTTCGCCGGCTGTGTCGAACGTAAATTCCCAACTGGGTCCGTTCTCCACGGTAGATGGCTTGACGAAGGTGGTGAACACAATCACCGCCGCAGCGGGCGCAAACGTCTATCCCGGCGGCACCACTCCCACGAACATGGGGACCAGTACCGCGCCTGTGATTAACGTTGTGCAAGGGCCCCTTTCTCTGGGCGGCTTTGGGGCGGGCATACTCTTGGTCGAGGGTGACCTAACACTGGTCGGTGGTTTCAGCTATAACGGAATCATTCTCGTGATTGGCACCGGCGTGGTTACGAAAAATGGCGGTGGCGGCGGCACCCTGAACGGATCAATGCTCGTAGCCAACATGTACACCACTACCGGCCACACCACCCTCGTTCCTATGGGTTACAACAATCCGCCGGGTCCGCCGATAGTCGGATGGAATGGTGGTGGTAACGCCACATTTCAATACGACAGTTGCTGGATCAATTCTGTCACCCAGGGGCTTCCGTATAGCATCGTGGCACAGCGAGAGCTGATCTACTGAGCCGGAGGCGGTTGAGCAACAGCATCGCGCAGGCACTCGCCCAAACCTGAACGCGTTCTATAAAAGGGGATGTCGAGTGAAACGCTCCCGCCCTCACTTGGGGAGCAGGAATTCGCCGGCATCCCGCCCTGTGCATGCTACCTGCATTTTCTTCCCATCCCCACTCTACCCCAAGAATTGCCGTTCACTTGGCGAGCCTGCTGCATCTTGGCCCGACTCGGTCGGGAGCTTCTCGGGGATCGGGTCCCGGTGGCAATCTCCCAATTTCCCCATTCAAGTTAAGATGGACCTCCACACTTCTTTGGAGAACTCGTTGCGCCAAACATCCGCGATTGTCTATTGCGCGATCGACACGTTGGTTCCGTCTCGCGGCAAGCCGGCTCCCGGCCTGGCAACCGTGGCGGGGTTCGCTGACTTCTCCATCGCGCTGGCGCATGCCGGTATACCCTCCATCTGGATTACCAGCCGCACCCGGGCACAGATGGATGAGCCGCTGCGAAAATTGGACCACGCGCATCCCTTCATCGCGGAAGGCGGCAGCGCTGTCTACCTTCCCACGGACTATTTCCATTTGCGCGGCGAGAAGAGCGAGCGTCGCGGCCGCTTCTTGTGCATCCCGGTTGCGCAGCCTCAACCCGCGGCCGCTGAGGCTCTGGAAAGTTTGTCCGAAGAGACCGGTGTGGCCGTCGTTCCGCTGCGCTCGCTCTCGCCGCGTGAACTGGCGCAAAATTCGGGCCTGCCGCAACGCGAAGCCGAGCTAGCGCGCCAGCGCGATTTCGACGAGTTGTTTTTCTTCGCCGGCGCTTCGGACCGCGACATTAAGCGCCTTCTCGAGGAAGCCCGGAGGCGCAAGTTTCGGCTCCGCCCGCAGGGAGTGCTGTGGTCCCTGGCCCTCGGGGCAAGTGTTCCGGAGTGCATCCGCCAACTCACGAAACTTTTCGACCGCGCCTTGCATGGCCATGCGCCAACCATCGGACTCGCTCCCCGGGAGCAAGCCGACGAGCTCTTCCCTGCTTGCGACAGGAACATTCTCCTCGTTGCGGAGTCCGAGGAGTCCAATAATGAAACAGTTGTGCGGCCACCGAGCGGTTCGCGTGTGAGGGAGATATCGCTGCATGCGCCTGAAGCGTGGGAGGAAGTCTTAGCGCAAATCATAAAGAAAAATTAGCCCGCGCCGAAACAAAGTTCCGCTCTGGCGAGTAGAATTGCTCATAGGGGGGTTCCTCCATAAAGAAACAAGACGGCGACACCTGTTCAAGCCATTTGTTTTCCGTAAATTACGCGCAGGCACTGAGTTTCGGTCGTGGCCCTTCGATTGCGAGTCACACTACTTCTCGGAATGGCGCGAGCAAGGATGCTTGGAGGCGCCCGGGTACTAGGAGATTGATAACCATGTCTTGGCTGCTTCGCGTACTTCGAGTTCCCGCTTCCGAATCCCATATGGGTTTCGTGCTTGCCATCTGCGCTTTCACCATGGGGCTCATGTCCCTCGCCATCGTTTGGCAGGCACAAGTGATTGCCCACCAGCGCGATGTGATCCGCTGGCTGGAATCTGTGAAGTTCGCTGGCTAGCAGTTCCCCATTGTGATTTAATCCTTTGTGATTCAATAAGGACACAGGGGAATCCAACCTTTGGGGGAAACAAAGTGAAACGCAGCATCTGCCTTTTCGTTCTTGCAGCTTCGCCCGTTCTTCTTTGCGCAGCGCAGCAGCCCGCTCCGGAGACTCAAGCCGCCCCGCAGGCCGCCAGCGACACGGCGCAAGGGCAGGCTTCAAGCCCGGGGTCTTCACAGGGCCGCCATCATCGCAGGCACCAGACCACGAGCGGCAAGCACCATCGCCGCCACCACCGCCAAACAGCCAGGAAATAAGGCTCGCAGAACAGAATTCAGCGCCGCAAAAAAAAACAGAAATTCAGAGTTGCAAAAGAAAAGGGGAAGCCTGGCGGCTTCCCCTTTTCTAATTTGCTGTATCGTCTCCGAAGCCGCGCGAACTTCGCGCGCGTTTCGTGAGCGACGCGCACCGCGAGTGCGGTGTGTTCAGCTTTTGTTGCGCTCTAAGCCCGGTGGAGTCATGTCCCCTCCGGAGCTCGTGGAGCTCACGCCCTGCTTGTACTCCTGCAAAATGCAGATTGCAAGCGAAGAGTTGGAGAACCCAGGAAATTTACAGCCTGCGGAATCGGATCTCGCCGGGAGTCGATTACTTGATGAAGAGAGTTTCGCGAAGCTGGTCCCGGCTGACAAAGGATTTCATGGTGCGAAAACGGCTAAAGAGATCCTGGATTTCGCGATTCTGGAAGACCTTTTGCGCCGCGCAAAGCGGGGGCGTGGAAAGCACCTGGAGCGTATTGGAATCCGCCACCCGGTAGCGCTGGAAGCCTTCCGGCTTCTTGCTGTGGAACATGGCGAAGACTACTCCGCCGGGCCGCAAAAGATCGGTCAGGCAGGTTATGATTTGTTTCCCGAGAGCTGGTTCGAGATAATCCAAAAGATCCCATAACAACACGGCATCAAACGAGGACGGAGAATATCGTAAATTTGATTCGAGGAATCGCGCCGCGCGACCGTTGGGCGTCATGTCCAGGGAGTCGTCGCTCCTCCCCTCCTGCAATCGCGCTTCTTCTTCGGCCAGAAAGCCTTTCCAGGCGCGAAGGACGTCTTCTGAAGAAACGCGGAAGCCCCTTTCGATAAAGAAGCTCAGCGTGGTCTGCCAGGCCGGACCCAGATCAAGTAGCGTGCCCCGCCCCAGGCCATCCAGATTCCACAATAACTCCTTTAATCCGTTGGAAATACGGGTGGTTTCATGCATTTGCAGGGCTCTGGCTGTTCCCGTGGCGATGGGCGGGGCCCCTGGCGTACGGGAGTGGCTGTCCCCCTGGATGGGACGGGAGACTGCCCTTGAGGTCGAGCCGATACCAATGCCAAGTTTGCTCAAGAATCCCATCTATCAGTCCGCCGCCGTTCCAGAACTTAGCTTGGATGAGTCGCCAGTCTTGCTCCCGGCACCAGCCGAAGCCGCGCGTGCTTCCCCAGCAGACATCGCCTGTACGTTCCCCGCTTCAACCCTTCCGCGCAGCGTTCCGCCTTCTTCGATGGACAAGCGCTCTGTCTGGACTTCGCCCGTGACGTGGCCCGTGCTCCAAAGCTGAACTTTTTCACGGCCGGTGATTTTCCCTTCGATGCGCCCGCGTACGATCACCTCGCGCGCGGTGACGTCGGCTTTCACGCTTCCGTTCGGACCTACGGTCAAGCTAGCATTACCGATCTCCAACTTACCTTCTATATGACCGTCAATGAAAAGATCTTCGCTTCCGTGAACCTCGCCCTTGATCCTAATTCCATGACTGATGCACGCCATGCCGCGCGGCGAGACTGAAGGCGCGGGAGAATTTTCACGCGAAGCAACAACCGCACCGGCGGAGGATGGGGTAGCAGAATTTACAGTACGTGCGGAAGTCTCCGGAACTCCTTGAGATTTCAGGTCTTCTTTTTTCCACATCGGACACCTCGACATCGAAAATGGGATTTTCGAAGCCGCCTATCGCAGGGCTGGTTGGGAGCTGCGACTCTGAAGCGTGAACATAGTACACGACTTAGCGGCTGTAAAGAAGAATGGGAGGTAGCAAATGTGGGGTGTTTCGTTAAGTGCTATACCACCCATTGTGGAATTAGTTCCACCGGTTCCACAAGGGATTGTGATACCCCAGACGACTTCCCCTGGCCCCGCAATTCCCACATGGCAACTGCGAGTCCCGCCATTTCCCTGGTTAACTTCTTAATAGATTCACGATATCGGTACCAGTGTTCGGGGTCGAAATCTCCATCGCGGGCGCTAGCGATTTGAACGCGGATGGTGGAGGGAAAAACTCGCGCATAAATGTAGCGTACGCGCCGGGTGTGATAATTTGACGTGACCACGATCACGCTGCGCCATTTTTTTCGCGCGGCAAGTTGTGCCAAGGCTTGCGCTTCTTCCCTGGTGTTATTCGCATCGTGGGCGAAGGCTTCGATCTTGCCTTTTGGCACGCCCCGCTCACTCAAATCGTGCACCATGAGTTCCGCGATCCCGGCAAACGGACGCAATCGCCGTCCGCTCGCTACGACTTCCGGCGCCATGTCCCGCCGAAAGAGTTCTGCGGCGCGGGTCGCCCGGTCGGCATAAAAATTGTCGTCGCTCAGAACGATAATCGCGTCAGAACGCTCGAGCTGGTCTTCCACGATCCAACTCTCTCCAACAAATCTTAGGATGGGCCCCCGCGCGAGATACATCCCACTGCAAAGAAGAATGAACAGAAGCACTGGGATCAGCCGGGCGATGATTCCGCCTTGCTGTTCCCATCGAGAAGATGCCAAGGGCATCCTGCTCATGCGTTGGGATCCAAGGAGCGCAGATAGGCCGCCGCGTCCTCCGGCAAAACGGCATTGAAGTAGACTTCCTTGATGCTATAGGACTTACTGCGGCTCTCGACAATGGGCAGGATTTCGATGTGCCAGTGAAAATCATCCGCTAGGGTCTTCCAATATCCCGCGAGCGCACCCTTCCTACTCCGGGTATTTGGCGCAGTGTGTACTACCAGGTGGAACGCGGGGGCAAATTTTTCGAACCGCCGCAACACCCGGCCGAGCAACGCGGCAAGCTGGCGGCGATTTGCACCGGGCCGGGGCTGCTCAAAAACGTGATTGTGGCGCCGGTGCACCAGCCAGGTTTCATACGGAACGCGTGAGGCATAGGGGCACAGGGCGTAGTAATCACCCTGCACATCCACGATTCGCTTTCCCTGTTTCTCTTCCTGTCGCACGATGTCGCAAAAGACGCAGCGTTCCCTTTCCCCGTACCACTCGCTTGCCGCGTGCAGTTCATACTTGACGCGCCGCGGCACAAAAATTGTTGCGGCCACTTCCGAGTGCGCGTGCGGCCACTCTTCCCCGGCCAGAGTTCCCTGGTTCTTGAATACGGCGACGTATTTGAAGCGAGTATCTTTCTTCAGATCCGCAATGCGGGACGCCCATGCCCAAAGGACCCGCTCGATCACTTCGTCGCTCAATTGCGACAAGCGCTTGTCGTGCTGGGGCGTTTCCACGACGACTTCATGCGCGCCGACGGGCCCCATCTTGTCGTACATGCCCTCGGCCAGCCGCCCAACCTCTCCCTCAATGCGGTACAGGGGCTCGGGATGCGGTATCACACGAATTTGCCAGGGCCCCTCCGCCGGCCAGGTCAAGATGGCGCGTTGTTTATCCACGGCGGCAGGTTCGAATGGGCAATCGGCAGCGGATTCTCCGGACACGTCCCGGTGCCCAAGAACTACCCAACTCTGTGTGATGGGATCTCTTCGAAGTTCCATGCGGTGATCTTCAACGGGTCCAGTACGCTGGTGCGGGCCCTTCTCCAAACAGGCGCAGACGCCGGCTAGCAGCGAGCTTCTGCCAAGAAATAGTTGGAGGGAACGGGGGCCAGTGCATTTCCCTGCGCGTAGTTTGTTGGCCACGTCCCGAATTGTCAAGCGATAGAGAATGTTGGCGGCGAGCGTTTGAGCCAGCGCAAAAGGGTAGCTGACTCGCAGATCCCCATTTGCGGCCAGCAACGGGCACTTGTCCGGTAACGCGACGTACCAGGAATTAGCCTTTGTCGTTCCGCACACCCTGGGCATTTGGGGCTCAGGGTGGGGGGGTGCTTAAGGGATGTTTACCTGAAAAGTATTTTGTTGCCTTGCAGCATACCCGCTGCGGACCGACGCGTCTGTACTGGATTGCACAGTTCGCAGCCTGTAGCGTGATTGGGAGCCCTGTCGGAACTTGTTCGGTAATGCGACTAATCGGGAGTCACGGCTGTGATCGGGTTTGTCTCAATCGAGGTTTCACATAGCATTGCTGCGAAACGTCAGTGGAATTGTAGCTGACGGAAGCCAACTGATCTCGGCGAGGCTTGCTCTTGCGGCAAATTCGTTGTGTACAGGGCAGGAGGAGCGTACGATGCGCGAGACAGAGGTGCAAATCGGAAATTCCGGGTTAATTGCCAAGCCCTGGCTTGAACTCGACGACGTTCTGAAGGCAAACGATGGAGGAAAGACTATGTTTCACTTGATCTGGTATGTTCTTGTTGGGCTAATCTCGGGCGTTATCGCGAAATCGGTGATGCACGTGCACATAGCGATATTTTGGACGATCGTGCTCGGCATCATCGGATCGATCTTCGGCGGCGGCGTTACCCACATGTTTTCGCGCCCGACAAACGAACGATATCATCCCGCCGGCCTTATTTTTTCCACACTGGGCGCGATCCTGGTTCTCTACATTTGCTATAAGCTGAAGATTCGTTTTCCTGAAGTTTAACCTCGTATTCCGAAAGAGGAGCGACCGTATATATTATAAGTCTGGTAAACGCGCTAACCGGACATCTGGATTCCACTTCTCCGGTAACGCGACTTATTGTCCGCTGACACGTGGATCGAACATTGCAAGCCAACGTCATGCAAGGGCTCCTCAGCGACTGAGTTCAAGCTCGTGAAGTGGCGATTTGACGCGCAAGGTTGGAGACGAATCGTTGCCCTTTAGCATGAGCCACAGGATCTGGTTAAACACAGCGTCCTTGACGCGGTCGGGCGCGCTGAAATCCAGCCCCTCCGACATTACCGCGGCGGCGGAGTTCGCTGGGTTCCTTTCCTCCATGTCCACCTGAGGAACGACGGCCACGTACGGAGCAAGATCAGGCTTTTCCGCAAATACGTTCGCAAGGGAGCGGCTGAAATAATCAAACTTCGACATACGATCCAATCCCAAAATGTCTTCGATTGCAGCCACAACGTCGGTGGTGTTCGCGAATCTATGAATCGTCCCAGGCCGATTGTAGGCAGACACCACCAGGAAGGGCGAGCGGTGGGAGTCCACATGATCGGGACCCGCCTGTGAGTCATCTTCCAGCACGAACATCACCGTGTCCCGCCAATAGGGCGATTTGGAAAGCGCTTCCACTATGCGGCCGAGCGCCAGATCATTGTCCGCCATAAGGGTTCGAGGTGTGCGAAACCCTGCGCGCCCCCCTGCAGTATGGTCGTTGGGCAAATGTAAGATTTCGAGCTGGGGCAAATTGCCGTCTTTGACAAACTGCTCGAACTCCGCGATCCAGGCATCTGCGCGGACTTGATCAGGGACCTTCAGGTCAAAAGGAGGGTACGAGGGGCTGATGTCTGAACCGAGCTCTCTCTGGGTAACCGGCCACCCCTCGGGAACAGCGACCATTTCTCCGTAGTCTCGGAAGGAAACGCCTTTTTTTGCGGCAAGTGTCCAGAGGAATCCGTCGTTTGGTTCGTTGATCTCTTCGCCGTCGACTCCCGCACGCCTATCAGAGTAAGCCGAAGGGATTGTTTTTTCGCCGTAGTCCGTCACGTAGGCGGCCGTAGACCAAATGTGACCTTGGGAGCTAACCTCCGCGTTGGTGAAGAATCGGTCGAACAGCCCGAATCGAAGCGCCAGGGCGTGATGGTTCGGCGATATCCGCTGGCCGAAAAACACCAGACTTGGATCACCGTCTCCTTCTTTCAGATCGCCGAATACCTGGTCGTAGGTGCGATTCTCTTTGATGATGTAGATCACATGATGGAACGCCGGGTACCGCGTTGCCGGCCGCTGCTGTCCCCATCTGTTCGCTGCCGCAACCCGCCTCGATAAACCCGCGAGTTCCGGTTGAGCAAGTTTGTCCGGCAGGATTCGCAGCGTGCCGTTCAGTTGCCCAAGGTCGTATCCCATGGGTCTCTTGATTCCTTCTCCGGGGATAGGACCATCGGGATTGGGTCGCGAACCGTGCCCTTTTCCGTTCAGCACCAACAACTGTGTTCCCCAGTCGACGATCGCAGTAGGATACCAATCGGTGGGTATGCGCCCTTTGAGAGATTGGTGCGGCGCTCGCTGACCGCCTGTCGTCTCGTCCGAAACGTCAAAAACTGCAACGGCGTTGTTGTCCGCTTCGGCGACAAACAAGTTCGTCTCGTCGCGGGACAACGCTAGTGCATTCGGCGTGCTTCCTTCCGCAGGACTTCCCGGCGCTGCGTCAGTCAAATATCGCAATACCCTGGCTGTCCGCGTATCCACGACAGCGATCTGGTCCGTTCCTCCTAGAGCAGCAAACAATCTCGAACCTGTCCTGTTCGCGAGGAGCGCCGATGGATGCCGACCCACGGCAATACGCCGTTCGAAGTACAACGTTCCATCGGAGCGCGTGCGAAGCACTGAAATCGTGTTTCCACCCCAGGCAGAGACGTACACTTTGCCATTCGAAGCCACTTCGACCGCATACGGATAGTGGTCGGTGGGAATCCGCTGCATTACCTCCGATGTTTCGAGGTTGACCACAGCCAGACTGTCACCGACATTCTCCGCGACATACAGAAGCTTCCCATTTCCAGATGCCGCAATACCTGCCGGATATCGCGATCCCGTTTTGTCAGGTTTCTGTTTTTCCAGGACGATTTTTCGTTCGAAAGTGGCGGCCGTGCCGTTCCAGGAGTAACAAAAGATAGAGTCGTCGTTGCCCCCGGACGCGTACACCGTCCGCCCATCACGAGAAAACGTTATGCCAAAGAATGCGGCTTCCTGCGGGAGAGTTTGAGTAACGTGCATCGACTTTAGATCGATGACCTGAATTCCTTGCTCCCGCCACCCGCTCAAAATGACGACGACCTTGTCTCCTTCTGGCGCGAGCGCCATCCCCATCGGCATGCTCCCGAGGTCAATAAAATCGCCCACTGGATCCAAACGAACGCCGGTAGGCAACGGACTCGTGAAGTTTGCCGGGGAATCGGCAACAGGCTGGGCGCTGGCACGGGACAACGACAAACTGGGCGCAAATGTAATGCAGAAAAGCACAAGAGAGCGTCGCCTATGCATTTCCTCCTCCGAAAATGACCCAGATTCGATTTCTATTCCAAGATTCTACTAAACGATCCACTAGTACAAGTCGTCTTCAGCGCAATGGAACGAAGAAAAGTTCGAGGGCTATTCAGCGCGAATAGTGTCGGACAGAAAGAGCGATGGGCAAGCCGACGCAGAACCAGTGCTCGACAAATTCGCTGGCCTGGTAAATCAACGGCATATGACTATAGGGAGCCGCAGAGAGCGGCAGTACGACCATGTGCATGAAGAGATAGACCAGAGCGCCGTAGATGAGACCGAACAGGACGGCGCGGCTAATTAAGAGCGGCAGCTTGCGGCTAGCGAGGAAGTATACGGTTGTGGCGCCGAGCGCGATAACAAAGTGCAGAAAGACTCCCAGTGCGGCGGTTGGAGCGCCAGCGCTGTACGATTTCATGCCGAGGACGCCGCTGGCGATCGTTTGCGGGACGAGAATGGGCTGTTTTGGGCTGTAGACCAGGATCGCATACGTCAGGTCGAGCACACCGACGATGAGGCCGCCGACGATAATGGCCGGAAATGGCCTTGGCTTTGGGCGTAAGGAAGCCGCAAGGTCACCGCTCATAGAATCTGCCATCGCGAGATTATTATGTGGAACTTGTTCATGGCGACGCTCACTCCCAGAGATTATTAGGGACGTAAGTGTGACCGTCAACTTCCAAGTCGGTGTTGACCGCTGTCCAGGGATATCTTGCTCCTGCCCCTGTGGGAATCCTCTTTCCCATTTATGGTATGGGCTAGGACTACTAAGGCAGTCGTATGGCAAGTACTAGCCATCTAGTGGGCGCCAGGATGCCCACAACACTATCGGCGAGGCCCCAAAGCTAGGACGAATGTGGGTCGGGGCGAGCAACGAACCAAGCCGCCCGAGCGAGCAATTCCGCCGAGGCTCTGACTCTGGAAGGCCAACCAGCTTACATTTAGCTCCCTAATACCTTGCTGGCGTTGGACTTAGAGGCCATCTTCCGCTGCATTGAGTCATCCAAGGCGGGAGGGCGCTGAGCCTCATCCCTCCATTAGCTTCCGCGATCATTGATCCCTAACCCCTTCTTTGGCCTCGCGATATGGCCTCCACCAGATTCTTCTGCGTTCGGTGTGAACCCCTTACCCGCGGAGAGCTTTGGTACACCCATTGCACAAAAGCAGGGCAGGGGGCCGGAATGAGCAAGCCCAGGGGCCATCAAGTTTGCAGTCACCGCTGCGACCTCCCTGTGCCGGTGGAGCTCGATCCAGTGGGGCTCTGCGTCTACCATTTCACATCGAACGTAGAGAAGACCTGCTCTGACATTCATCGCCAGATTGTCTTGCGTGGAGCTACCGTTGAACGCCAGGCGGAGGTGGGAAGGTACATTGGCGAATGCTCCTTGCTCCTTGCCAGGGTCTGCAGCAACCTGTGTTTATCCGACGAGCTGAAAAGACGAATCCTCTGCGCATTGCTCTCTCTAATGAATCTCCGAGACAACCTTGAGCGTGCAACCGGCAGCCGCGTGCCCGAACTTCGAAACTTCGAGACGGAACTGGCATCGGCCCCAGTTGTGTTGCAGGAGAGCAGCCGTGACTCCGGGTAGTGCGATAGAGCGAATACTCGAACTGTCGGCGGAAGCCCAAATTAAAAGACGCGAAGCCGCTGAGGATTCGCCGAGATTTCACAGCTTGACCGGAGCGATAGCAGCCTAGGGCAAAGCACTTGATCTTCTGTCAAAACTCGAAGAAGTCCAGGCGGAACGTTACTCAGACAATGAGTTGCACCTGAAAGTTTCGTAGGCTCAGATCTAGGACCACAAATCCTGGGTTCCGAAAACCCCGCCGAGAGCAAGCCTGTAAGTCACTGATTCTGCGTCGTTACGGGCTGAGTACGTGAACAGATACTCTTTTCAGGTCGCCCCGTAGTTCCCTCGGCTAGGAATCCAGTCAGAGTGTCAGGGGGTAGACTCCACTGTCAACGCTTAAGCATTCGCGCGCCTCACCCAGCCGCATCCCTGGTCAGTGGGTGCTCGCATCTTACTCTTTCTAAATGGTTTCGGCGGTTGGGAACTACGCTGGCCGTGTGGCATGGCCAATGCAGCCCAAGAACTTTGGGCGTGGTTCGGTAGTTACGGTCTTAATCAAGAGGCAAATCCTACTGGGAAAATTGGAGGTGCCACATGGCACGAAACGTAGCGGATCTAATGTGGGAAATGCTTGAGAAAGCCGGCGTAAAACGCTGCTACGGGATCGTCGGAGATGCGCTGAATCCGGTAATCGATGCGCTTCGCCGGAACGGGAAGATCGAGTTCATCCACGTGCGCCATGAAGAGTATGGCGGCTTCGCGGCGGTTGCCGACGCCTACTTCACGGGCAAGCCGGTGGCGGTCTGCGGAACGGCAGGTGCGGGGACGGCGCATCTCTTCAATGGCCTGATGGACGCGCGCAAAGAAGGCGCGCCGGTGATCGCCATTGCGGGAGACGTCGAAACGAGCATCATGGACACGTCGGCGTTCGAAGAACTGAATCCGTACAAGCTGTTTGACGCAGCGGCGCTCTACATCGGGCGCATCGTCAACCCGGAACAAGCGCGGGCCGTCATTGGAACCGCCATTTTGACCGCCGTGATCGACAAGGGTCCTACGGTCATCTCGCTTCCTGGCGACGTGGCGTCGTCTAGCGCGCCTGCCGACTTCCCGCAGGTCACGATTCCCGCGGATCCAGTGATTCGCCCAGCCGACTCTGATATCGAAAGGCTTAAGGGGATGATCGAAGACGCGAAGACCGTGGCGATCTTCGGAGGCGACGGCTGTCGGGATGCGCGCGACGAGGTGTTAGCCCTCGCGGCTAAACTGAAAGCGCCCGTCGGCTATTCGTTTCGCGGCAAGCAGTGGCTGGAGCACGACAATCCGTATAGCACGGGCATGACCGGGCTTCTAGGCTACGGCGGAACATACCGGGCGATTCATGACGCCGATCTGTTGCTGCTGCTCGGGACGGATTTCCCGTTCTCGGAATTCCTGCCCGGAGATAGCGTGAAGAAGGTGCAGATCGACCGGAACCCGAAGCACCTTGGGCGGCGGACGCCTGTCGATTTGGGGCTCGTGGGCGACGTGAAGATGACGCTCGGGTCGCTGCTGCCGAAGGTGCGCCAACGGAACGACACGAGCTTCCTGGACAAGCACCTCAGGGAGACCCGCGAATTCGACGAGCTTCTGAATCATTACGTCGAGAAGGGACCGAGCATAAAACCGATCCGGCCGGAATTTCTGGCCGCGACGCTTTCCGAAGTGGCCTCGGACGACGCCATGTTCTTCGCCGACACCGGCACGCCTTGCATCTGGTTGGCAAGGCACATAAAGGGCGGGATGAATCGCAGGCTCTTCGGGTCGTTTTCATGGGCGTCCATGGCCAATGCCGCGCCGAATGCGTTCGGCGCACAATTAGCCTACCCAGGCCGCCAGACGATCGCACTCTGCGGCGATGGCGGTTTTACGATGATGGGGCTCGGCGATCTCGCAACACAGGTTCAGCGGAAATCACGCGTCGTCCAGATCATCTTCAACAATGAATGCCTCGACTTCGTCAATATCGAACAGCAGGAAGCCGGCTTGGTTCCTTTTGGCGTCGACTTCAAGAATCCGAATTTCGCTCGAGTCGCCGAAGCAATGGGTGCGAAGGGCATACGTTTGGAAGAGCCTGGCGACGTAAGAGAAGCACTCGCCGAGGCCCTTGCGCACAAGGACGGGCCCGTCGTGGTGGACGCTGTCGTGGATCCGCTTGCGCTCTCGCTGCCCTCACACGTGCCCTTTCACACGGTAAAGGGCTACACCCTGAGTCTCGCCAAGCAGGTGCTGTCCGGCCGCTTAGACTCAGTCATTAAGACTATGGAACACAACATTCGTTTGGTTTGAGCACCCGTTCGGGCGGGAAGCACTAGCCGCTCCGCCGCTGACGCAGAAACTGCACGAGTCCATTCTTGCCCTTTATGCCAGCTAGTATAGTGCGGTTATCGGCGGTGGTAGATAGGCTCGCGGTAATTTTTCGGTGTCAAGAGAATAGAAAGGAAGGAACGAAAATGGCTACAAAACAGCAGATTACGCGGTCAGGTTTTCCGGATGTCCCTCGCGGCATGGATCTACTCGAACGTCCACGGCTGAACAAAGGCACCGCTTTCACGGAGGAGGAGCGAAGCAAGCTTGGCTTGCACGGACTTCTGCCGCCTCAAGTCGAGAGCCTTGAGGAGCAAGTCGTCCGTGCTTACGAGGCCTACAAGCGAAAAGACGACGACCTGGAGCGACACATCTATTTGCGCGCTCTGCAGGATACCAACGAAGTCCTCTTCTACAGGCTTCTGCTCGACCACATTGAAGAGATGACACCGATGGTCTACACACCGGTGGTTGCGCTGGCGTGTCAACAATTCAGTCACATCTACCGGAGGCCCCGCGGCCTATTCATTTCCTACCCGCTCCGGGACTCGATCCCTGCGCTGCTGCGGAATCGTCCCAATCTGGAGGTCGACGTAATTGTCGTCACGGACGGGGAACGCATCCTGGGTATCGGTGACCAGGGCGCAGGCGGACTGGGCATCCCGATCGGCAAACTTTCTTTGTATACGCTCATCGGCGGGATTCGTCCAGAACGCACGCTCCCTATCGTTCTGGATGTGGGAACCAACAATAAGGAACGGCTCAACGATCCGGAGTACCTGGGCTGGCGCCACGAACGGATTACAGGCCAGGAATATTTCGACTTCGTCGATCAGTTTGTTCAGGCGGTGAAGCAGGAGCTTCCAGGAACATGTTTGCAGTGGGAAGACTTCGCGACCCCGCATGCCCGGCCCATTCTCCGGCACTACCGCGATGAATTGCTGACCTTCAATGATGACATCCAGGGGACGGCGGCTGTCGCCCTCGGAGCGGTACTGGGCGCAGTGAAAGTGAACGGAAAAAGTCTGAAGGATCAGCAGATCGTCATGCTGGGAGCGGGTTCAGCGGGCATAGGCGTTGCCGACGGATTGCGTGAGGCAATGAAGGGCGAAGGTTTCTCCGAACAGGAGGCGCGCGGCCACTTCTGGGTCGTTGACCGGGACGGTCTTCTGCATTCGGGGCGAAAAGACCTTACCCCGGAGCAAAGTGTCTACGCCCAGCCAGAAGGCAGAGTGTCCGGATGGCCGCGAAGTTCCAACGGTCACATCGGACTTGCCGACGTAATCGGAAGCATCGAAGCGACAATTCTAATAGGTCTCTCCACTGTAGGCGGGGCCTTTACGGAAGCGATTGTTCGTGAGATGGCGCGCAAGGTCGAGCGACCGATCATCTTCCCGCTCTCGAATCCCACCTCCAAATCGGAAGCGAAAGCAGAGGACTTGATTCGCTGGACCGATGGACGCGCGCTCGTGGCTACGGGTTCGCCTTTTGCGCCAGTCAGCTATGGCGGGCGCACGATTCCGATCGCACAGTGCAATAACGTGTACATCTTTCCGGCCATGGGACTTGGAGTTGTCGCGTCGGGCGCCCGGCGCGTTACGGATGCGATGATGCTGGCGGCGGCCCGAGCGCTCGCCGGAAATTCGCCCGCCCTCAAGGACTCTTCCGCGTCGTTGCTACCCCCTTTGACCGACATTCGGAGGGTGGCCGCGCAAATCGCGATAGCGGTTGGCATCGAGGCGCAAAAGCACGGCCTTGCTCCAAAGCTGGCTGAGGATGAACTGCGGCAGCGCGTGATGGCAACGCAGTGGACCCCTGCCTACACATCTTTTGCCTACACCAAGTCAGTTCAAATCTGAGCCCGCAACTATTTTGTTGTTTGCTTACAGGGGCTTCCCGAAACACTACAGGCCGCGCTTGACGAGTTAGTCAGGCGCGGAGTGGTGTGTGCACACACTCCCGGATTTTCCCCCCAGGCGGTCTATTCTTGCTTTCATCGGGAATCCCGAGGTTACAAATTTGTGCGTACTTCACCGCAGCATAGCGTCGTTATACCATGTCCTTGAAGCATTCGGCCCGCACGAGTCAGCTTGAATTCGGCCGGCCGTCGCGGGCCTCATAAAGGGGAGCAAAAAATGATCCTGATAACTGGCGCCAGCGGAAGTGTTGGCAAAGCGGTTTTGCGGGAGGCGAGCCGGAAGGAGTCCAAATTCCGCGGCATGTTCCGGTCCAAGGAGGAGGCCGCAAAGGCGCCCTCGGGATGCGAGGCCGTGCTGGCGGATTATTCGGATAAGCAGAGTCTCCGCAGAGCTATGGACGGAGTAACCTCCGTATTTGTTGTGTGTTCTCCGATTCCACAACTCGTCGAACTTGAGAGCAATGTCCTGGATGTGTGCAAGGAATCCGGCGTAAAACACGTGGTGCTTCATTCGGCGCTTGGAGCCGGAGATTACGGAAAATCGTTTCCGAGTTGGCACCGCAATGTCGAAGACAAGCTCAAGACGACAGGGATTAGCTACACGATCCTGCGGCCCAATGGGTTTCTACAAAACATCGTTGCATACAATGCTCCCAGCATTCGGGCGCAAGGCGCCTTTTACGCGGCCATGGGCGACGCGAAGGTCAGCTATCTGGATGTTGGTGACATTGCCGTCGTGGCTGCCAAAGCGCTTAAGGGAGGCGTCCACGCCGGAAAGACCTATGAATTGAATGGGCCGGAAGCCATATCGAACCAAGAGCTGGCAAAGCGAATTTCCAAGGTTGCAGGCCGCACGGTGAAGTACGTGGACATTCCCGAATCCGCGCAGCGCGAGGCCATGCTCGGCCTCGGCATGCCGGAGTGGCAGGTGACGGCGCTCCTGGAACTTCAGCAGTATTACAAGCAGGGCGGGGGTGCAAAGACAGATGGAGTGTTGCAGGCCTTGATCGAACGCGATCCGGTGACTCTCGATCAGTATCTGACGGCAAACGCCCGCGAATTTCGAGATCAGGCCGCGTCCGCCTGAAGAGGGGAGAGCCAAAATGAGCGCATCGGCGCAATCGTCGGAAGTTAAGAATCTCAAAACAGGCATGACACAGGCGGAGATGAAAGAATTCATCCGCAATCACTTTGAGGAATTCGTGAACCGGAAAAACCTGCACGCCGGTGAGGTGAATTTCGCGCCCGACTTTGTTGATCACGGAGCTGACGTCCCGCCAGGACTGCCTCCGGGACCTGCGGGCGCAATACAGTACGTCGGCGCCGCGCTCAAGAAAGTTCCCGACCTGCGGGTAAGCATCGAAGACTTGATCGCCGAGGACGACAAAGTCGTGGTTCGCAACCACTGGACGGGAACCGATGCGGCATCGAAGCAGCAGCTCGAATTCTCCGGAATTGTGATTTGGAGGATCGCCAACCGGCAGATCGTGGAGCGCTGGGCTTACCTGGAGAGTCCTCACCCCGTACGAGGCTAGGTTCAGAAGTTTAGCGCAGCACGCGTAAAAGTATTCTCGGGTGAGCGTGCTATTCTCCAGTTTAGGATGAACCACGACGTCGAATTCATGCGGCAGGCGCTCGAGGAAGCGCGCGCCGCGGCGGCTGCCGGCGAAGTGCCGATCGGTGCGCTTCTGGTGCGCGAGGGCACCATCGTTGCTCGTTCCGGCAACCGCACCATCCGCGACTGCGATCCCACAGCGCACGCCGAAATCATCGTCCTGCGCGAAGCTGCCCGCGCTCTCGGGAATTACCGGCTTTTGGACATGACGCTTTATGTCACGGTCGAGCCCTGCAGCATGTGCGCCGGGGCCATGATCCAAGCGCGCATTGCGCGACTGGTCTACGGCGCGGACGACCCCAAAGGGGGCGCCGTCCGATCGTGTTTCGAAATCCTCACTGACGAGCGTCTGAATCACCGGGTTGAAGTAACTTCCGGCGCGCTTGCTGAGGATTGCGCCGCTGCAATCCAATCGTTCTTCGCGGGTCGCCGATAGGGGCGCTGGCGTGTTTGCCAGCTTTCCAGAGAGAGGTGTGTGTTCACGCGCCAGCGGCATCTTCGTTTTTCTAATGTGACGATCTTGCGCGGTCTGCTACGATTGAAGAATTAACTGCCGCGGAGAGGTGACTGAGCGGTTGAAAGTACTCGCCTCGAAAGCGAGCGTACGGGGAACCGTACCGTGGGTTCGAATCCCACCCTCTCCGCCAGAAATCTGGTATGGAGATTTCGCGGCGCTACTGCGGGGGAAATTCGCAGGCCCCTGAAATGAAAGAACCTCAGCTTTGACTACAAACTGTTTTTTCAGAGACTCTCACCGGCAGACCCTTGCCCTCTCGAACGCCACATGATCCTAAGAACCGTTGAGCAGGTTCGAAGGGTATTTCGAATCATTGCGGGATTTACGCTGCTGCTGCTGGGCGGAGTGATGCTGGTGACGCCCGGGCCGGGATGGCTGGTGATCTTTTTCGGGCTGGGATTTCTGGCAGCAGAATTCGTGTGGGCGGAGCGGTTAATGAAACGGATCAAGCACGAAAGCGGACGGGTGGTGGATGCGGTGTGGCCTCCGGGAAAGAGTGCAGCCGAAAGGGGCGAAGTGGAACCTAGCGAAAGTGCGGGAGAGAGATAAGAAGAAGCCAAGTCAGCGTGGAGACGGGGAAACGTGATGGCGGAAGAATGGCAAGGAAAGTGGGCGCTCGTGACCGGAGCGAGCGCGGGGATCGGACAAGCACTGGCGGAAGAGCTGGCGGCGGGCGGGACGAACCTCGTGCTGACGGCGCGGCGGAAAGAGAGATTGGAGGAGCTGGCGCGGCGGCTCACAGAGAAGCACAAAATTCAAACGCAAGTGTTCGTGGCGGATTTGGCGGAGGCGACCGCGCCAGAAAAGATTTTTGCGTTTACGAAAGCGAAGGGGATTGAAGTTGAGCTGCTAATCAACAACGCGGGATTCGGACGATACGGCGAGTTTCGTACAACCGAGATTCCGCGGCTGCTGGAGATGGTGCACGTGAATTGCAGTGCGGTGGTGCATCTGACCCGGCTGTATCTCCCGGAAATGGTGGCGAGGCGGCGGGGCGACGTGATGATACTGGCGTCGACGGCTTCGTTCCAGAGCGTGCCGTATCTTTCGACGTACGCGGCGACGAAGGCATTCGATCTGCTTTTTGCGGAAGGGCTGGCGGAAGAGGTGAGGCCCTACAGAATACGCGTCTGCGCGCTGTGTCCAGGCCCAACTGTTTCAGAATTCAACGAGGTCGCGGGGCAGACGCATATTACTTCGGCGATGAGGGGCCGGGAAACGGCGGAGAAAGTGGCGCGGACGGGATTGCGCGCGCTGGCGGCGGGAAAGAGTTACGTGATTTCCGGCACGGGGAATTATCTGAGCACGCACGCGCAGCGGCTGGCGCCGCGGCGGATGGTGTCGCGCATCATCGCGGGCATGTTCCAGCCTGAGAAAAAGCGCTGAAGCGAACGAATCGGAGCGACCTACGAGTTGCGGTTCGAGGCGACACGCGCCTCCCTTCCTTCACGTCCAACCTACTGTGAAGACAACGTTTGGTTGCGCGAGGAGCCCCCTGCCCGGGCACGCGGGGAACTTTTTGCCCCGCCGCCGGGAAGTACTTGGAGAAGCCGAACAGAACGTCGCACTGGGAGAGATGAGGATCCAAGGGCAAGAAAGAGACGACGTTTTGCTGCGGCGCGCCGCGAAGGGCGACGAGGAAGCATTCACGCTTCTGTACCGGCGGCACCAGGCGGCGCTATACCGGTTCGCTCTGCGAATGACCGGGAGCGCGTGGGCGGCGGAGGAGATCGTGCAGGACGTGTTCATGACGCTGATGCGTGAGCCAAAGAAATTTGACACGTCGCGGGGCGCGCTCGGGTCGTATCTGTTTGGAATCGCGCGAAACCGGGTGATGAAGTATAGGGAGCGTGCGCCGCGAGAAGTTTCTCTGGAAGCGAAGCGCGAGGACGGCTCGGACCGCGGGATCGTGTTACAAGATAAATTCACACCGGCGACTTGGACAGAGCAGAAAGAGCGTTTGGAGCAGGTGAGAGCGGCGGTGCTAGAACTGCCAGCGGAGTTTCGGGAGGCGGTGGTGCTTTGCGAACTGGAGGAGCTGAGTTACGAGGAGGCAGCGCAGTTGATCGGATGTCCGGTTGGAACGATCCGGTCAAGGCTGCATCGCGCGCGGGCGCTGCTCTTGGCGAAGCTGGAAATGTTACGGGATGTCCCGCGGCGAGTGCACGCGGCAAGATGATTGGGAGAAGTAGAAGATGAATTGCGAAGAATTTGAATCGGCTGGGCTAGGTATCGACCGAGATGCGGCTGCTGACGCCGCCGAGCGGGCAGCTGCGGAGGAACATGCAAGCACCTGTTCGCGGTGCGCGAGGCTGCAGCAGTCGTGGCTGGTGGCAAAGTTAGAGCTGAGCGTGCTAAGCGAAGCCACTCGCGCCGTGGAGACTCCCGAGCGCACTGAGCTGCGGCTGCGCCAGGAGTTCCGGACGCGACACCGAACGATGCCAGCGAGGCGCGCGGCGGTGATTGCAGCTTGGGCGCTAGCGACGGCAGCGGTAGTTGTTGGAGCAATAAGCTGGAGGAATTGGCAGAGGACACGCCACGAAGATTCCGCCATGCGCCAACTGACTGCGCCCAGCACGGCGACGGAGGTAGCGATCGGCGGCAGTCAAGCAGGTTCGGGAGTGGAAAGAGCGAGCAATGGGGCATCCGGACAAAATCTAGCGCACAACAATGCGTCCGCCGCGCCAACGAGTGAAGATGATGAGGGACAGTTTACTCTGCTGCCCGGGAGCGTCGCCGCTGATGCCGAGGATGTCGCCATATGGCGCGTGCGGATGCAGCGTGGCGCGCTTAGCGCGCTGGGATTTCCAGTCAACGAGGATCGCGCGGGCGAATGGATTCAGGTAGATTTGCTGGTTGGAAATGACGGGTTGCCGCAAGGGGTGCGGCTTGCGCGATAACAAGCGTCAAACGATTTTGCCGCGGCGAGAAGCTCACGGCGGTTTGGGAGAGAAGAGGAGAAGAAAAAATGAAACGCGAAGTGGGATGGATGAACGCGGGATTGACGGTTGCTCTTCTTGTGAGTGCGGGAGTTACGCGGGCGCAGGAGACGCAAGCGGCTCCAACTACAGGCCAGGTGGTCATCCAGGGAGGCGGAGTGGCCGGAGAACAGGAAGGACCGGGCCCGGTGGTGATCCAGGGAGGTATGGCGGGCGAGGGTGACGCTTTCTTTGCGGATCGCGTTGAGCTGCTTGGCTTTGGCGGCGGGCTGCATGGAGGGAAAGTAGTGACGGGAGCGCCATTCTGCGCGGTTGCGACTTCGACGACGACGCAAACGCTGGCAGATGGCAATCACATTACCCGGACGACGCAAACGAATCTGTGTCGGGACAGCAAGGGCCGGTTTTGGAAGGAAGTGACGCTGCCGGCGATTGGTCCATTGACGGCCTCTGGGCAGCCGCATTCTTTCGTGGAGATCAGCGATCCAGTAGCGGGGACGGCCTTCGTGCTGGAACCCGACCAAAAAGTTGCGCGTCAGATGCCTGGTCACATGGCGATGGGAGTGAGGACGAAAGGCGGGCCCGGCGGGAATGTGTTCTATCGAACCTTCAAGGAATCGGCGCAAGCAAATACCAAGACCGAATCGCTCGGACAACCAACGATCGAGGGAGTGGATACGGAATGGACGTGCACCACGCGAAAGATTCCGGCAGGAGAGATCGGGAACGAGAATCCGATCACCATCGTGTCGCAGCACTGGTATTCGGCACACTTGCAGATGGACGTCAAGAGCACTCATTCCGATCCCCGGTTTGGCGATACGACGTACACACTGACAAATATTCAGCAGACGGAGCCGGACGCTTCGCTCTTTAA
>Ga0307479_10000060_pt1 | contig 119716 bp, 95 predicted proteins | sample atmos_gasesECM4C_FD_203743 | JGI IMG/M metagenome (GOLD analysis project Ga0307479, IMG submission 203743) | Hardwood forest soil microbial communities from Morgan-Monroe State Forest, Indiana, United States - atmos_gasesECM4C_515 | ecosystem: Environmental > Terrestrial > Soil > Temperate... | reverse complement strand
TGCGCCTCCTCGACATAGTCCGGGCTATGCCTGCGTCGGCGCGCCTGGCCAGGGGCACGGATGACTCGCCGACTAATGGCGCGAACTTCTGACTCGGGACACTAGCTGACGCGCACGTCTCTCGGCATCCGCGGTTCCAGCGGCCTTCGCGGCTCCCGCGGGCCGAGCGCGCAGGAAACCGCGCGGCCGCGTGTTTCCATCCATGACCGGCGGGCCGCCCGGGCCCGCCGGCAAGCGGACGAGTGAAAATCAACCGGATGCATGTGTCCGAAAACCGGATGGAAAGGGAAAGCGTATGAAACGCAACGTCGCCAAGCTGCTCCTGCTCTTGAGCCTCGCCATGCTGCCGCTCACCGTCGCCGCGCCCAGCGCCCGCGCCGGCGAGGAGCGCCGGGAGCATCCGCGGATCTCGCGCGCCATCACCGCGTTGCAGGGCGCCATCGCCGAGCTGCAAGCCGCGCCGCACGATTTCGGCGGCCACCGCGCCGAGGCCGTCGAGGCCTGCAAGGCCGCGGTCGTCCAGCTCAACCGCGCGCTGCAATACCGCGCCGCCAACGAGGGTCCCGGCCACTGAGCCGGCGCCCGTTCAATCCAAGCCCAACCGCGGCAGCGCAATCAGACGACCCCGGCGCGCCGAAGCTCGCCGGGGCCGATGCGCGCCTGGACCCCCGGCCGGCCTCGAGCCGCGCTGTGCCCTGCCGGCCGACGCCCGTCGCGGAACCGGGTTGCTGCGGCGGCAGCAGAGCGAATGGTAAAGTCGTGCGCGCAATGAGCGCGCCGCAGGCACCGGTCACCGTCTACCTGGTCGACGCCAGCCCTTACATCTTCCGCGCCCATTTCTCCCTGCCGGAATCGCTCAAGAGCCCGGACGGTGCGCGCGCCGGCGCCGTGTACGGCTTCGGCTCCTTCCTGCTCAGGCTGATCGCCGCCGAGCGCCCCAGCCACCTCGCCATCGCCTTCGATCGCGATCTGACCGGCAGTTTCTTTCGCAACCAGCTCTATCCCCAATACAAGGCGCAGCGCACCGCGCCGCCGGCGGAGCTGCTCGCCCAGCTCGCCGATTGCGCGGCGATGGCCGCCGCGCTGGGCGCCGCCACCTTCATCCACGATCACTACGAGGCCGACGACCTGATCGCCACCCTCTGCCGGCAGCTCACCGCCGCCGGCCATTCGGCGGTCGTCGTCACCGCGGACAAGGACCTGGCGCAGCTGGTCGCCGACCGCGTGACGCTCTACGATTTCGGCAAGGGCATCCGCCTCGGCCCCGCCGAGGTCGAGGCCACCTTCGGCGTCCGTCCCGGACAGATCGTCGATCTTCTCGGCCTGGCCGGCGATCCCGTCGACAACATCCCCGGCGTTCCCGGCATCGGCCGCAAGACCGCCGCCGAGCTGCTGACCGCCTTCGGCACCCTCGACGACCTCTACGCCCGCCTCGGGGAGCTGCCCACCAGCCGTCTCCGCGCCGCCAAGAGCCTCCATGGCAAGCTGCTGGCATCCCGCGACGCCGCCTTCCTCTCGCAGCGCCTCGCCGCCCTGGCCGGCGACGCCCCGGTGCGCGCCGATCTCGGCCAGCTCGCCTATCGCGGTCCCCATCCCCAGGAGGCTGCCGCCCTCTTCGAGCGTCTGGGCTTCAGGCACCTCGGCGAGCGGCTGCCGGCCGAGAGTCCCGGCTAGATCGCGCCACCCGCGGGTCAAGCCTCGTACAGCAGGTCACGCGCCGAGCGCCGGTGCGCCACGACCAGCGCGATGCTCAGCAGAATCGCGGTGATCAGGGCGACGTACAGCGCGAGGTCCAAGGCGCCCATCTCGAGAGCCGGCGCGGATGTCGGCTCGTTGCCCGGGGTGATGATCGCCGCCGCCATGCCGGTGTAGTGCATGCCGCAGACGGCCGCTCCCATGACGAAGGCGCTGCCGAACATCTGCCAGTTGCCGCGCAGGTTGAAGGCGAGCCAGAGCGCCGCGATCGATGCGACCACCGCGATGACCAGCGAGAGCCCGAACAGCAGCGGCCGGTACGACAGCGTCGCCGGCATGACCATCGCCGCCATGCCGGTGTAGTGCATCGCCGCCACCCCCAAGCCGGTGAACAGGCCGCCGCCGATGAGCCTGAGGACACTTCCTTCACCGCGGCCGACGACGTAGAGCCCGATGCCGGTGACCACGATGGCCGCCACCAATGAAGCGAGCGTCAACCCGGCGCCGTAGCTCACCTGCATCGGCATCTTGTAGGCGAGCATGGCAATGAAGTGCATCGACCAGATCGCGCCCCCACCCATCGCCACGGCGGCGCCGAAAAGCCATCCCCACAGCGCCCTCCCGGTTGCCGTGGGTATCGCCACCGCCAGTTGCAGGGCGGTGTAGGCGCCGAACACGGAGATGGCGTAGGACAGGGCGACCAGCGGCAGATCGTAGGTAGCGACTGCTGGGTTCATGCGCTCTCACCTCCCTTGTCGAATAGGCCCGTGGCAAGCACCGTCAGCCCGGCGGCACCGGCCACCATCTGCTCGCGCTCTTGCTCTTTCCTTGCCTTCACCGCCGTGCCGCCGTGCAGGAAAAGCTGCAGTCCATCTGACCGCAGGCTTTGCAGCGCACCTCCAGCACGCGCTGGCCCGGCGTCCCCGGGTTGGCATCCAGGAAACCTTGAATGAAACCGCGGAGGAAGTCACAGCAAGGCTCCTCGGTCTTGAGATTGATGCAGAAAGGACAATCCGCCACGCTGAGCGTGGAGTCCGCCGCGGCCGCCTTGGCAAACGGCCGCAGCGCCGGCACCAGCATGCGCCGCAATGCCTGCTCGAGCTTCAGCGGGCTGCCCAGGGAGAAGCTCCGCTTGTACTCTCGGCGACCGACCCGTTGCCCCAGGCGGAATACCGCCTCCTTGCGGGTGGCGCCCGCGAGCGAGTTGGCGAACTTTTGCACCGGGCCGACGATCTGGGGAAAGCCATCGACGACTTCGATGAAGGCCGCCTGCAGCCGCGCCTCCAGGTTGTCGGCCGCGGCTGGCCGGCTCTCGAGCGGCTGTGAACCGTCGTCGACCTTGAAGATGCCGTCGAGGGCCCGCAGGCCCGCCAAAGCTCGCGCGGCCGCCGGCTCCGATCCTTCCAGGATCAGGGTCAGATCGTAGATGTCCGGATTTCCGCTCGACGCCATCTTCTGGTCGATCAGCTGGCAGTCCGCCCGGAAGACCTCGACGGCGATCTGCGCCAGCATTCCGACCTTCTTCTTTGCCACCACGGAAAGCACGATCGTCACGGCAGGCCTCCGTGCCTCGGTGCGCCAGCCGGCAGAGCACGGCTCCCTGGCAACGACCGACAGAGCAGGTATCGAATGGAGCGGCCGGAGCTTACCACGGCCGGAGACGGCCGCGTCGCTGTAACCGGCCGCCCGGACCGGCCCGCCATCGCACTCCGGCCGCGACCGGCGGTATGGCGGGGCCGCGGTGGGTCAGGGAGCCGCTGCGATAGCGGCCGAGCGCAAGGCTCCGGCGAGCGGCGCGGCACGAAACGCGGCGCGCTGCCAGGAGGCGCCGCGCTTGATCCAGACCTGCGTGAAGCGCCGCTGCTCGGAGGTCGCGGGAGTCGCGATGACGTCCGAGCCGGTCACCACCGCCACCAGGCCCTGGACGCGAACCGCCAGGTCGGCGCTGGTGATCGCGACGTTGCGGGGCTTGCCCGCGTCCAGAAGCCAGTCCGCCCGGCGCAGCACCCTGCCGAGCCCGTCGGCGTGGACGTAGCGCTCGGCCAGCAGGCCGTCGAGCGTCGCCACGTCGCTGCGCGCCCAGGCCGCGTCGCTGATGCGCACCGCGGTCTCGACCTCTTCCGCGGCCGTCGGCGGCATGGGTCCGGTGCCCAGCCCGGCAAGGACCAGGCCTGCCGTGGCCAAGGCGGTGATGAACAGGCGGCGAGACACGCTAGACACTAGACCAGCACGCAACGGAGTTGACGAATGGATGGTAACCCATGCCGCCAGCCGGTTCAAGCCGGTGTCCCCGCCGTTCTGCGGTCCCTAGGCCCCCGCCGTCCTGCGACTCCCGAGGCCCCTCCGGCCCTTCTTTTCTCCCTCGAACGCGCAGACCGCCGCAATCCTTGATAGTCTTCGACAGTAAGCGCCAATCAGGGCAAAAGAGAGAGCCACACCCCCCCGCAGCGGCCAGCGGCCATCGCGTCCGCTCCGCGGGGCTGGTTGGCCGCGGACCGCTGGCATGAACTTCAGGCAAACGCCGCTACTCGCCGGCCTGATCGCCGTGGCGCTCTTGTTGCTGCGCTCCCCCGGGGGCCCGGCCAGCGCACCGCCGGCGGGCGCCGCCGGCGCCAATCCGTTTGCCATCGCCACCGGCGGCCCGACGACAGAGCAGGCGAGGGTGGGACCACCAAGCGCCGCGGTGGCGCCGCCGCCGGCGGAGGCGGCGCGGCGTGAGTATGCGCGGCTCTATCGCCAGGTGCTGGATCTCGACGCACCGGACGAGACGCCGCCGCCAGCCGCAGCCGGCGACGCCATCACGCGGCTCCGCGGCAACCTCCTCGCACAGCCGGTCAGCCTCGACGTCTCCCTCCAGCCCAAGCAGTCACCGGTCACGGACGGAGATCTCCTCGTCATCGCCAACGCCGCCAAGGCCCGCGGCTACCGCCTGGAGTTCATGATCGCTCTCGTCGCCGACCCGATCGACTCGCGGCTTGCCTCGGATTTCGACCTCGCCCTGATCGCCCTGCAGCGCGGCCTGGCCGAGGCCGACTACCGGCTCGACAGCAAGTGGCTGCCCTGGGGCGAGCCCGACGCGACGGACCAGAGGGGCTACCGTGAAGCTGCCGGAATGATGCTCTTCCGCGGCGGCAGCACGGCGCCCGCGGAGCGGCCATTGCTTGCAGTCTTCGTCGTCGGCGAGACGCCGAAGGCCGGCATCCACAAGCCGGCCTTCAAGCGCGCCGTCGATCTCATCCTTGCCCTTCACCCGCCCACCGCCGGCAACAGTCCGCTCTGCCCAGAGATCCCGGTGCTCGGCCCCACGTTTTCGGGCTCGGTCGACTCCCTGCGCCTGGCGATCGCCGGCACGCCAGCGGCGGTCCGCTTCCGGGTCGTCTCGGGCTCGGCGGCGGCCCCGGGCGTCGAGCGGCGGCTGGCGGCAGGTAGGCTCGCCGGCCGGGTCCACTTCAGCCGCACGGTGGTCGCCGAGGACACGCTGGCGGCGACTGCCTTTCAGTTCCTGCACGAACGGCTGGGCTGGGACTTCGATCGCGCGGCGCTGCTGGTCGAATACGACACCCTCTATGGCAGGGGCCTGATGAGCCGAAGCGTTCCCTTGGCCCGCAACGTCGTGCAGCTGCGCTTCCCGAGCGGCCTGTTCGCGCTGCGCAACGCCTGGGAGGATGCCGGCTTCACCCCCCCCGGCCAAGGACGTCGCGGCGAACCCCAAGGCGCTGCCCAGCGCCAAGACCGCGCTCGACGTGAGCCTCAAGGACCAGGGTACGCCGGTCGACCTGGTGCCCGAGCTGAGTCCGTTGACCGCCCGGATCGGAGACGTCACCGGGGCCAACCTGCTGCGCCAGATCTCGCGCGAGAGGATCTCCTACGTGGGCATTCTCGCGACCGACGTCAAGGACGAGCTCTTCCTCGCTGAGCAGATCCGGCGCTGGTCGCCGAACGTGATCGTCTTCGTCTTCGACAGCAACCTGCTGTTCGTGCACCCGCAGTACAACACGACGATGTTCGGCGCGCTGAGCATCTCGAGCTTCCCCCTGGCTCCCGAAGGCTCGCGGCGACCACCACCGCCGTGGGACCAGTACCGGCGGCAGTTCGCCAGCGCCCTGCAGGAGGGCACGTTCCTCGCCGTCGGCTCGTTGCTGGGAAGGTCCATCCCCGCACCGACGGTCTGGATCGCCGCCTGCGGCAACTATGCCTTCTCGCCACTGGCGAAGCTGCCGGTCAAGCCACCGCCGGAGCCCTCGCCGTGGGACCCGCCCGGAGAACCGCTCGGACCTCGCGGGAGCCATGACTTCCGGGCACAGGCGGCGACGGCAATCGCGGTTCCCGCCGAGGCGGTTGCGCCGGCCGACAGGCTGGGGCTGCAGCTGCTCGTACTGACGGCGGTGCTGATCGTGGCGAGCTACAGGTTGCAGCGGGCAGCCTTCTTAGGCCGAGGGTCGCGCACCACGCCCACCCCTGGCTCACGTCTAAAGAGATCCTTCTCGCAGCTGTTGGCCTTCCTATGGCCAGCCGCGCACGCCACGACGGAGGCCCAAAGGCGGATTCGCTGGCACTTGTACGGCGGCATCGCCATGCTTTCCCTGGCTGCGTGGGGCCTCCTCATCCTGGCCTACAATAGCGGCCCGTTGCCCACCGACGCGTCGGCGAGCCTCGCGTGGCTCACTCTGCTCACGATCTCTCTGGCCTGGGTCTACCTCGTCTGGGTCTTCGTCCTGACGACGCGCCTGTTTGCCGATGCCATCTCGGTCGTCGGTGCGCTCGGAATCGTCGTGCCTCCGGCGCTGGCGCTGGGCACCTTCCAGCTCTGGACTCCGGACGCAAATGGCCTTTTCTATTGTCGCGCCAGCGCCTTTTCGAGCGGGCTGTCGCCCCTGGTCTCCCTCGGCTGGCTGCTGGCGGCACTCTTTCTCTGGGTCTTCGTCGAGGTCAAGCGGCAGCTGGTGCGAGAGCGGCACGAGAGCCCTTGGCCGCTCGCCGAAGGCAAGGACGAGGCAGACCAAATCAAGCGGCTGCTCCACCGGACCCTGCTGCCCAAGTGGTGGTGCCTGGCAGCGTTCGCCGTGATCTTCCTGCCGGCGCTGTTTATCTTGGGCCGCTTGCAGCCGATCGGCGAAAGGTTCGCTTATGGACTGATCTTCCTGGTGCTCTGGGCCCTGGCCTCGCTACTCGGCCTGGTCTCCTTCTTCCGCTTCCTCGCCATCTGGCGCCTCCTGCTGCGGATGCTGCGCACCGTCGCCCAGGACCAAGGCTATCTCGAAGCGCTAAGAGATGCAGGCAGGATCGTCGGCTGGAACCCAATGGAATTCAGCTGGTATGCACCGTCTTTCGCCGCCTTGAAACCATCAGTTGAGCGCCTGCAGCGGCTGATCGATTCGGGGTTGGTGCCACCCGCCGCCTGCCGGCCGGGTCCGGACCAGTTGCTCGACAGGATCCGCAAGGGGTGCAACCAGGGCAGGTTCTACCGGGAGGTCTCGGGTCGGATGAAGTTGAACAAGCTCTTCGGGCGAACGGACAAGGTTCTCGCCACGGAGCGTCGCGGGTGGCGAGTCACCGAGCCCTACGCCGCCGCCCGGCTGATCACCTACCTACGCCACGTCTTCGTTCAGATGCGCTACGCCACCATCGGGGCGCTGAGCACCGGGCTGGCGGCGATCATCGCCGTGGCCACCTATGCCTTCGAGCCGAAGAAGCTGCTGCTGCTGATCATCTGGGCGATCCTGATCGGGGCAAGTGGCGCGATCATCATGGCGTTCGTGCAGATGGAGCGTGATGCGGTATTGAGCGCGATCGGCGGCACCGCCGCGAACAAGATCGGCGGCACCGCCGCGAGCAAGATCGGCGACTACTGGCCTTTCGTGTCCAAGGTGCTGACCTACGTCGTGCTGCCGACGCTGGCCCTGATCGCCAGCCAGTTCCCGTTCATCGGCAGCCTGATCGGCAGCTTCCTCGACCCCTTGGCACGGGTGCTGGGAACCGGCTGAGCCGCGGCCGGCACCGATACCGCCGCAAACTGCCGGCGCGCCTGGTCCGGCCCGCCCGGTCCGCGCCGCCTCAGCACTCGATGACGTTGATCGCCAGGCCGCCGCGCGAGGTCTCCTTGTACTTCGTCTTCATGTCGGCGCCGGTCTCGCGCATCGTCTTGATGACCCGGTCGAGCGACACCTTGTGCGAGCCGTCGCCGCGCCGGGCGATGCGGGCGGCGTTGATCGCCTTGACCGCGCCCATGGCGTTGCGCTCGATGCAGGGGATCTGCACCAGGCCGCCGACCGGATCGCAGGTCAGCCCCAGGTTGTGCTCCATGCCGATCTCGGCGGCGTTCTCGACCTGCGCCGGCGTGCCGCCGAGCGCCTCCACCAGGCCGGCCGCCGCCATCGAGCAGGCGACGCCAACCTCGCCCTGGCATCCCACCTCGGCGCCCGAGATCGACGCGTTCTCCGTGTACAGGATGCCGATGGCGCCGGCGGTCAGCAGGAAGCGCACCACGCCGTCGTCGTCGGCGCCCGGCGAGAAGCGGCGGTAGTAGTGCAGGACGGCCGGCACGATGCCGGCCGCGCCGTTGGTGGGCGCCGTCACCACCCGCCCGCCGGCGGCGTTCTCCTCGTTGACCGCCAGGGCGTAGAGGTTCACCCAGTCGAGCACGCTGAGCGGGTCCCTGAGCGATTCCTCGGGCCTGCCGGTCAGCTCGGCGTACAGCGGCGGCGCGCGCCGCGGCACCTTGAGGGCGCCCGGCAGCACGCCGGTCTCGCGGCAGCCGCGCTCGACGCAGCGCTGCATCGCCTCCCAGATCCGCATCAAGCCGGCCCGCACCTCCTCCTCGGTGCGCCAGCAGCCCTCGTTGGCGAGCATCAGCTCCCAGATCGCCATCCCTTCCTCGCGGCAGTGGCCGAGCAGCTCGGCGCCGCTGCCGTAGGGGAACGGCAGCGCCGTCTGGTCGCGCACCAGGCGGTCGCGGCCGGCATCCTCCTCGTTGACCACGAAGCCGCCTCCCACCGAGTAGTAGGTCCGGTGGTCGAGCGTCCGGCCGCCGCCGTCGAAGGCGGCGAACTGCATGCCGTTGGAGTGCAGCGGCAGCAGCTGCTTGCGGTTCCAGACCAGGTCCTCCTTCTCGTCGAAGGCGACCTCGCGCAGGCCCAGCAGGCGCAGCCGCCCCTCTGCGCGGATCTCCGCCACCCGCCGCGGCATCCAGGCCGGGTCCACCTCCTCGGGCGTCTCGCCTTCGAGCCCCAGGATCACCGCGCGGTCGGTGCCGTGCCCCTTGCCGGTCATCGCCAGCGAGCCGAACAGCTCGACGCGCAGCCGCGCCAGGTCGGAGAGCAGGCCCTCGCGTTCCAGCCGCTGTGCGAACCGGCGCGCCGCGCGCATCGGCCCCACGGTGTGCGAGCTCGACGGCCCGATGCCGATGGTGAACAACTCGAAGATGCTGATTGCCATGCCGCCTCGTCCCTCCGCTCGTCCCGCCGCCCGGCCCCCGCCGGCCCGGCCGCCGGAAAGCCGCCGCATTGTACGCCGCGCGCGTGGGGCGCGCGTCGGGCACGCGCCAGGGGCCCGCCGGGCACGCGCCGGGCAAGCGCCGGGCGCGGCAGGAATGCCTTTCTCGTCGCCGCCTGTTATCACCGTTGGCGGCGGCAAGCCCGGGCATCACTGTATACTCGTCGAGCGTCCGGCGCCCCCTGCACGCAGGGGGCACGAAGGGGGATTTCCCCGGCCGACCGGCCGCTTCGGACCACGCCGCGGCCCTGCCTGCCAGCCGCTCCGACCTGATCCACGAGGAGACCCTCCCCCCGATGTCGAGCCCGGAACATCTCCCACAGCAGCATCCGCACCAGGAGCAGCACCACGAGAGTCCTTACCACCGGGTCATCATCCTGGGCTCGGGTCCGGCCGGCCTCACCGCGGCCCTCTACACCGCCCGCGCCGACCTGGCGCCACTGGTGCTCGAGGGCAACCAGCCCGGCGGCCAGCTGACCATCACCACCGACGTCGAGAACTTCCCCGGCTTCCAGGAGGGCATCCTCGGCCCGGAGCTGGTCGACCGCATGCGCGAGCAGGCCCGCCGCTTCGGCGCCCAGGTCAAGTTCGAGGCCGCGACCGCGGTCGACCTGCGCCAGCGCCCGTTCACCATCAAGACCGACGAGGCCGCCTACCGCACCGACGCCTTGATCGTCGCGACCGGCGCCTCGGCCAAGCTCGCCGGCCTGCCCGCCGAGCGCGAGCTGATGGGTTACGGCATCTCGGCCTGCGCCACCTGTGACGGCTTCTTCTTCCGTGATAAAGAGGTGGTGGTCGTCGGCGGCGGCGACTCGGCAATGGAAGAGGCGCTCTACCTGACCAAGTTCGCCAGCAAGGTCACCGTGATCCACCGCCGCCACGAGCTGCGCGCCTCGAAGATCATGCAGGACCGCGCCTTCGCGAGCCCCAAGATCGCCTGGATCTGGAACTCGGTGGTGACCGACATCGTGGGCAGCCGCGAGCACGGCGTCACCGCGGTCAAGCTGCACAACAAGCACACCGCCCTGGACAGCGACTACCCGACCCAGGGGGTCTTCTACGCCATCGGCCATCAGCCCAGCACCACGCTGTTCGCCGGCCAGATCGAGATGAACGACGTCGGCTACATCAAGGTCCAGGAGCCGACCAGCAAGACCAGCGTCGCCGGCGTCTTCGCCTCCGGCGACGCCATGGACCCCATCTACCGCCAGGCGATCACCGCCGCCGGCACCGGCTGCCGCGCCGCGCTGGACGCCGAGCGCTGGCTCGAGGAGCTTCACGACTGATGCCCAAAGTGTCACGGATCCGAACCCTAGGCGCGCTCAAGGCCAGCGGCTACCGCCCGCGCTCGGTCAAGCAGGAGCTGCGCGACAACCTGCGCGAGCGCCTGGGGGGCGGCGGCCCGCTGTTCCCCGGCATCCTCGGCTACGACCGCACCGTCATCCCGGCGGTCGTCAACGCCCTGCTCGCCGGCCACGACTTCATCCTGCTCGGCCTGCGCGGCCAGGCGAAGACCCGCATCCTGCGGTCGCTCACCACCCTGCTCGATGCCGACATCCCGGTGCTCGCCGGCTCCGAGCTCAACGACGATCCGCTGGCGCCGATCTCCGTGCCCGGCCAGCGCCTGGTGGCGACCGCCGGCGACGACGCGCCGGTCGAGTGGCTGGGCCGCGACGAGCGCTACAACGAGAAGCTGGCGACCCCGGACGTCTCGATCGCCGACCTGCTCGGCGACATCGACCCGATCAAGGCGGCAACCCGCAAGCTCACCTTCGCCGACCCCGAGGTCATCCATTTCGGCATCGTGCCGCGCACCAACCGCGGCATCTTCGCCATCAACGAGCTGCCGGACCTCTCGCCGCGCATCCAGGTCGGCCTGTTCAACATCCTCGAGGAGCGCGACCTGCAGATCCGCGGCTTCCCGGTGCGCATCCCCCTCGACCTGCTGCTGGTGTTCTCCGCCAACCCCGAGGACTACACCAACCGCGGCAGCATCATCACGCCGCTCAAGGACCGCATCTCGTCGCAGATCCTCACCCACTACCCGCCCGACACCGCCGTGGCCTGCGACATCACCCGCCAGGAGGCATGGACCGAGCGCGACGTCCCCAACGTCGTCATCCCCGACGAGTTCCGCCTGCTGATCGAGGAGATCAGTTTCGCGGCGCGCGAGAGCGACCTCGTCGACCAGTCCTCCGGGGTGAGCGCGCGGGTCGCCATCTCGGCGCTCGAGCTGCTGGCCTCCAACCTCGAGCGCCGGGCGCTGGCCGCCTGCGCCACCCCTCCGGCCAGCGCCGCCGCCGCCGCACCGGCTGCCGCACCGGCCGCTGCCGGCAGCTCGCCGCGCACGGCGCCCAACAACGCCCGCGTCTATCCCCGCCTCTGCGATCTGCAAATGCTGCTGCCGGCCATCACCGGCAAGGTCGAGATGGTCTACGAGGGCGAGCAGCAGGGGGCCGAGGTGGTGGCCCGCCGCCTGATCGGCCAGGCAGTCAAGAAGGCGTTCGACGCCCGCTTCCCGGAAGTCGGCAAGGAGGTCGGCAGCGGCGGCGAGGACGACAAGGGACCCTATGCGCCGATCGTCCGCTGGTTCGCCGAGGGCAATTCCGTCACCCTCTCCGACGAGCAACCGTTCGATCAGTACGAGGCCGAGATGCGCCGCGTGCCCGGGCTCGCCGACGTCGTCAACCGCCACGGCGGCCGCACCCGCGAGGAACGCGCCCTGGCAGCCGAGATGGTGCTCGAAGGGCTGCACCAGCACCTCAAGCTGGCGCGCAACGATCTCGACAGCCAGGTGAGCTACAAGGAGATGGTCAAGCTGCAGCTGCTCAAGCCGCGCGGCGGCAGCGGCCGGCGTGGCAGCGGCCGCGGCGATATAAACTAGTGCGTCACCAGTATCTCTATCTCGACCCCGACCTGATCCGGCAGATCCTCGCCGGCCTCGACCTGCTGCGGCTGTTCAACCAGCTGGTGCTGGCCTCGGGCGGCGACGTCGCCGAGGCCATGGACTGGATGCGCTACCTGCAGCGCCAGGGCTACCTGCCGGAAGAGCTCGACCTGGAACGGTTCTTCGCCTCGCTCGAGGAGCAGAACCTGGTAGGCCGCGACGGCGAAGGGGCGCTTCAGCTCACCAGCGGCGGCGAGCGCCACATCCGCCGCAGCGCCTTCGAGGAGATCTTCGCCGGCCTCGACCGCGCCGGCCCCGGCTACCACCCGGTGCACCAGGCCGGCGAAGGCATCGAGCGGCTGCCCGAGACCCGTCCCTATGCCTTCGGCGACGACCTCAACCTGATCGACTCCCCGCGCTCGCTCGAGAACGCCCTGCGCCGGACCAAGGGCGACCTGACGCTCGCCGAGGAAGACATCGAGATCTTCGAGACCGAGCACCTCACCGCCTGCGCCACGGTGGTGGCGATCGACATCAGCCACTCGATGATCCTGTACGGCGAGGACCGCATCACGCCGGCCAAGACCGTGGCCCTGGCGCTCACCGAGCTGATCACCACCAAGTACCCCAAGGACCACCTCGCGGTGATCCTGTTCGGCGACCGCGCGCAGGAAGTGCAGCTGAGCGAGATCCCGTACATCCAGGCCGGCCCGTATCACACCAACACCCGCGAAGCCCTGCAGCTCGCCCGCGGCCTGCTGGCCCGCCGCAAGCAGCCCAACAAGCAGATCTTCCTGATCACCGACGGCAAGCCCTCGGCGATCACGGAAAACGGGCGCATCTACAAGAATCCCTTCGGCCTCGACATGCGCATCGTCAACCTGACGCTCGAGGAGGCCGACCTCTGCCGCCGCCAGAAGGTGGTGGTCACCACCTTCATGCTGGCCACCGACCCGATGCTCACCCAGTTCGTCGAGAAGCTGACCCAGATCAACCGCGGCCGCGCCTATTTCGCCTCGCCCTACAACCTCGGCGAGTTCATCCTCGCCGACTACATCCGCAACCGCCGGAGGCGCATCCGGTAGTGTCCCGCCGGGGGCTGGCGGCGCTGGCTGCGCTCGATGCGCTGGCGGCGCTGGCCGTGCTGGCTGCGCTGGCTGCGGTCACCTGCGGCGTCGCCGCGCTGCAGCTCTCAGGCTGCGGCCGCGGCGGGCCCCACGGGGAGGCGCCGGCGGCAGCCTCGCGGGTGCCGCCCCTGCCTTCACCCAGCAACGTCCTGCTGATCACCGTCGACACCCTGCGCGCCGACCACCTGTCGAGCTACGGCTATCCCCGCCTCACCACGCCGACCCTGGATCGCCTGGCGGCCGCCGGGGTGCGCTTCGACCAGACCGCCGTGCAGTGGCCCAAGACCACGCCGTCGTTCGCCTCGATGTTCACCGCCACCTATTCCAAGGACAACGACATCGTGCGCAAGGTCGGCATCCCGGTGTCGTGCCGCTTCGAGATGCTCGCCAAGGTGCTCAGACGCCGTGGCTACGCCACGCGGGCCGTGGTCTCCAACGGCGCCCTGGCCAGCGAGTTCAACTTCGACCAGGGCTTCGACCGGTATGTCGAGACCTGGAAGCTGCCCCCTCGCGCCGGCGCCGACCCCAACCACGCCGAGGCGGTGACCCGCATCGCGGTCGGCATGCTCGACGACCTGGCGCAGGTGTCCCGCGCGCGCCGGCCCTGGTTCCTGTGGGTGCACTACATCGACCCGCACTTCCCCTACGTGCCGCCCGGCAAGTGGCGCGATCGCTTCCAGGGCGACCGCTTCTTCGACCGTTCGCAGAAGGTGCCGGTCTCCGACCGTCCCAAGCAGCAGATGGGCGGCATCGGCCGCGAGGAGGTGTTCGACGGCCACGACGACCTGGCCTTCTACGTCGCGCGCTACGACGCCGCCGTCGCCTATGCCGACGCCCAGATCGGCGTGCTGCTCGCCGAGATGCAGCGGCGCGGCCTGCTCGCGCGCACCCTGACCGCGTTCACCTCCGACCACGGCGAGTCCCTGGGCGAGCACGCCTACTACTTCGACCATGGGCGTTTCGGCTTCCAGACCTGCCTGCGCGTGCCGCTGATCCTCTACTACCCGGGAGTGCTGGCGCCGCGCGTCGACCGCCAGCCGGTCGAGCTCCTCGATCTGGCGCCGACCCTGCTCGAGGCGGCCGGAGTCAACCTTCCCGGCGGCGCCTGGAAGCAAGGCCACTCGCTCACCCCGCGCCTGCGCGGCCTCGCCCAGGTAGCCCTCGCTCCGAGCGGCGCGAGCGCCCCAGGCGCCTCCTGGCTCGCCGGCGTCTTCGGCCTCCCGGCCGCCGCCCATGCGGCCGATGCCGCGAGTGCCGCGGCCCCCGCCGGGAGCGGCGGCCTGGCCTTCTCGGAAGCGGGCTGGGAGACCAACAACAAGTGGCAGAAGGCGGTGCGCGACGGCCGTTTCAAGCTGCTTGTCGCCCGCACCTATCACGAGCAGCGCTGGATCGCCGGCGAGGGCGTCGAGTTCGCCCTCTACGACCTGGCGGCCGATCCGCTCGAGACCAAAAACGTCGCCGACCGCTACCCCGCCGCTCTCGAGCGCCTGAAGCGGGCGCTATGGGCCTGGGACCGGCAGCCGAAGCTCGACGTCGAGACCGAAACGCCGAGCCCCGGCTGCGCTCCCGGCAAGCCCAAGGACGTCGATCCTCAGACCCGCGCGTTGCTGCACAGCCTGGGGTACCTGTAACTCGAGCAGATGCCGCGCCGCCGCCGCACGGCCGGCGGCGGTGCGCCACCGCTTCAGTGGCGGTCCTTGCTTCCCTCCTTGGGGCCGGCAGCCCGAGCCGAGAACAAGGGCTGGACCGTCAATTCGTACTCGCACTTGGCGGGAATGACGCTCTGGGAGCCGCCCGTGCTGGTTGCGTAGCCCTGCCATGAATGGATATCATTCTCCTCGTGAATGATTATCCCCTCCCGCGGCTGCTGGAAAGACAACTGATCTCTTTGCTTGGATCGTTCCCCGCCGTGATCGTTACCGGGGCTCGTCAGACCGGCAAGAGCACACTCGTCCAGCAGGCCGCCGGCAGTCCGCCGCGCGTCTACCTGACTCTCGATGACCTGGACGTCTTGGAGCGGGCCCGGCTGGAACCTGCCGCTCTCGTGGATGCCTCGTCCGCTCCCTTGACCCTCGACGAGGTCCAGCGCTCACCCGATCTGCTCCTGGCCGTCAAGCGTTCGATCGACGAGCGACGCACGCCTGGGCGCTTCCTGCTCACCGGCTCCGCCAACCTGCTGCTGATGCGGCGGATCTCCGAAACCCTGGCCGGACGCGCGGCCCACCTGACTCTATGGCCGCTCACCCGGCGCGAGCAGCTCGGTCTCGGCGAGGCCGGAGCCTGGTCACGGCTCTACGCGGCGGCCGATCGCGAATGGCGAGCCGTCCTCGAAGCCGAAAGCGCTCCCGAGGAGGACTGGAGAGAGCTCGCCCGCCGCGGCGGCTATCCCACCCCCGCTTACGAGCTGAGAAATCCCAGCGCGCGCTCGGCCTGGTTTGCTGGCTACACCAGGACCTACCTTGAGCGGGATCTTCAGGAGATCTCCTCGATCGCCTCGCTGGTGGACTTCCGGCGCCTGATGCGGGTGGCCTGCCTGCGGCTGGGCAATCTCATCAATCAGACCGAGGTCGCTCGGGACGTGGGCATCTCGCAACCCACGGTCCACCGGCACCTGAACCTGCTGGAGACCACATATCAGGTCGTGCGCCTTCCCGCCTTCACCGTCAACCGCACGAAGCGCCTGCTGAAGACCCCGCGCCTCTTCTGGAGCGACACCGGCCTGGCCCTGCATCTCGCCGGCGAGGCCGAGCCCCGCGGCGCACACCTCGAAAACCTGGTGCTGACGGACCTGCTCGCCTGGCGCGACTCGACGCTGCAGGGGGCCGAGGTCCTCTACTGGCGCACCACCACCGGCGAAGAGGTCGACTTCGTCATCGAGCACGACGGGATGCTCCTGCCCATCGAGGTCAAGGCCACGCGGCGCCCCACTGTCGCCGACACGCTGGCGCTGCAGCTGTTCCGCCGCGAGTATGCCGGCCGCACCCGCGCGGGTCTGCTGCTGCACGCCGGCGACGAGGTGGCCTGGCTGGCCGACGGCATCCTCGCGGCGCCCTGGTGGAGAGTTGTCTAAGGCCGCCGGCGCCAGCGGCCCGGCCATCGAATCTCGAAGCCGGCCATACACCTCGAACCAGGGTTCCCGGGCGCGGCTCTCGGTCGCCGCCGTGCCAGGGCGGGTAGAATAGGCGCCCACGACGCGAGACGAAGCGCGAGGAGCGAGGCAGCGGGGACATAGGAGCTCGACCGGCGCATGAACGACCTCGATCGACAGCCGCGGCGCGGCGCGGCCCTCTGCCGAGAACGGACCCCGCGGCGGGCCGCCGTCCGGCATGGACGGACCCGGCGGCGGGCCGCCACCACCCTGGCGGCGGCCGCGGCGTGTGCGCTCGCCATCGCCGCCGCGGCCTGCGCCGCCTGCAGCCGCGATATGGGCAGCGCCGACCCGGCGGCGGCAGGGCCCGGCGCCCCCGGCAAGGCGGCCGCGCCCGGGCGCGCCGCGAGCCCGCTTCCCGACGCCTGCGAGCTGCTGACGGCCGAGGACGTGCAGGCCGTCAGCCGCGAGGTGTCGGGGTCGCTCAGCAGCACGCTCGAGGATGCCGTCGGCAAGGACCCGACCCAGTGCTCCTATAGCCTGGGCGGCAACCCGCCCCGCCTGATCAGCCTGTCGCTGCGCCGCGCCCCGAGCGCCGCCCAGGCGGCGAGCCGGCAGCAGACCGCCGAGTCGGGCCTGCGCTCGCTCTCTGCCGGGGCGCCGGTCGAGGACCTGCCGCACCTGGGCGACGGCGCTTTCTGGGTCGGCGGCCAGATCGATCAGCTCAACGTGCGCCGGGGCGACACCCTGCTGGTCTTCACCGTCCAGCTCGACAAGGCCCCCCTCCCCGCCGCTCTCGCCCTGGCCGGCAAGGCGCTGTCGCGGCTCGCCCGCCCCGCCCCCCCGTCGAGGCCGGCGCCAGCCGCCCCGGGAGCCGGATGAGAACCTCCTTGCGGTACGCCCTGGGCGTGCAGCTCGCGGTGGCACTGGCGGCCTCCACGCCGGCCGCGCCGCTGGCTCCGGCGACGGCGCCGCCAGCCACGGCGGTCCCGCACGCCTACGTCGAGTTCACCGTCCCGCAGGCCTCCCCTCCCGCCGGCAAGGCGCCCGCACCGCCGCCGCCGGCCTATCCCGACGCCGCGAGCGCCGGCCTCGATCCGGCGGCCCTCACCCACCTGGTGCTGCGCGCGAAGCTGTTCGATTCCGACGCGGTGGTGGTCGAGAAGGATGGGAGGCTCGTGGCCGACGTCCGTTTCGGCAAGCCGGCCGGACCGATCGAGGTCGGCTCGATCACCAGGTCGGTCGCCGGGCTGGCGATCGGCCGCCTGCTCTACACCGGGAAGATCCGCTCCCTGGACCAACCGGTTGCCGACTGGTACCCGGAATGGCGCGGCGGGCCCAAGCAGGCGATCACCCTGCGCCACCTGATGAACCACACGTCGGGCCTCGCCGCGCAGCCCACTCCCGAGGAGATCTACGCCAGCCCCGACCTGGTGCGGCAGGCGCTGGACGCCGACCTCGCCTATCCGCCCGGCAGCCATTTCTTCTACAACAACAAGGCGGTCAACCTGCTCGCCGGCATCGTCGAGAAGGCGAGCGGGCGCAAGCTCGACGAATACCTGCGCGACGAGATCTTCGCGCCGCTCGGCATCTCCCGCTTCGCCTGGATGCGCGATCCGGCCGGCAATCCCCACGTCCTCGCCGGGCTGCGGCTGGAAGCGCGCGACCTGGCGCGCATCGGCCGGCTGATGCTCGACCAGGGCGTCTACGACGGCCAGCGCCTGCTCGCCGCCGTCTTCGTCCGCGAGTCGGTGCATGCGGCGCAGCCCTTCTCGCCGACCGGCGGCCTCCTCTGGTGGGTGATCCCCGAATGGACCCGGCTGGTCATCGACCGGCCCCTCCTCGACACCTGGCGCCAGGGAGGCGCCGACCCCGCGTTGCTCGCCGCCCTGGCGCCGCTCGCCGGCCGCGAGATCCCGCGCCAGGAGCTGTTCACCACCCTCGACCGCGCCTTCGGCCACGACAAGGCCCTGACCCTGTGGGTCGACAACGTGCCGGCCCGCAACCTGCCGACGCCGAAGGTCGCCGCCGGACCGCCCATCGGCTTCGACGCCAGCGGCGCCCTGGGCCAGTACCTGGTCGTTTTCCCGGCCGCCCGCCTGGTCGCCGTCCGCCAGCTCCGCCAGCACCCTCACCGGGCGGCGGGCGACGATTTCGAGGACTTCCCCGACCTCGTGCAGGCCCTGGTTCCGGCCCCGTCCGCCAGGCACTGAGTCCGGCAAGCGACACCCCCACCAGGAGGAGGCTCACCTCACGATGCGATCTCGATGCCTGCCGCTCTGCCTTTGCGCGCTGCTGCTGGTTGCCGCGGGATGTCACCGCCAGCAGCGCCAGGAGCCACGGCAGGGCGGCGCCGCGCCAACCGCCGCCGGCCCCGTGCCGCCGGCGCGCGCCGCCAGGCCAACCCGCAACCTGGCTTGCGACCTGCTCACCAAGGACGACGCCGAGGCGCTGTTCGGCGAACCGGTCCAGGGAGAGCCGGTGACCAGCGCCATGGCCGACATCGGCGTCGTTTCGTGGCGGTGCGGCTACATCTCGGCCAGGAGCTCCAGCGGCCCGGCGAGCTCGACGAAGGTGGTGACGCTGCTCGTCAAGCACTGGCAGGAACGCGCGGAGGCCCGGAGCGCCTACGAGCATGCCCATGCCCTTTCGCAATCCATCTCGGGCCAGGTGCCCGAACCCGTCGACGGCCTCGGGGAGCGCGCCTACTGGGCGGGAGGCAAGGTGAACCAGCTCAACGTGCTGGCGGGCAACGACTGGCTGGTGATCAGCGGCACGGAAGGCCCCGGCCTCGACCAGCTCGGGCCGGCCAAGGCGGCGGCAGCCAGGATCCTCGCCCACCACTGATCGCCTGATCGCCGCGGCCCGCTGCCGCCCCAGCCGGGGAAGCCATCCGTGCACGCCCCTTGCAACCGGCCTCGGGGCGTCGGAGGGCTGCGCCGCGCATGAAGATCACCGTCCTGACATCGCTCACCGCTCCCGGGAGCGCGGACCGCCACGGGCGCCGCGGCGGCCCGCGCGTCGCCGCCTACGATCAGGTCGCCGACCAGGTGGCAGGCGCGTTGCGCGCCGGCGGCCATCGCGCGGCGGTCTTCGCGGCCCCGGCCGACCTGCCCCGCCTCCTCGCCAGCCTCCGCCGCCGCCGGCCGGAGCTGATCTTCAACCTGCTCGAAAGCTTCGGCGGCGGCGCCAACGCGACCGGCGGCGAGATGGCGGTGGCCGCGGTGCTCGACCTGCTGCGCGTGCCCTACACGGGCAGCGGCCCGGGCGAGCTCTTCCTGCGCCAGGACAAGGGCCTGGCCAAGAAGATCCTCGCCTTCGAAGGCCTGCTCTATCCCGATTTCGCGGTCTTCACCCGCGACGCCGACCTCGAAACCGGCGGCAGGCTGCGCACGCCGCTGATCGTCAAGCCGCTCACCGCCGACGCCTCGATCGGCATCGACGGCGGCTCGCTGGTGCACGACACCTCGGCGATGCTGCGCAGGGTGGCTGCAATCCACGAGGAGCTCGGCGATTCCGCCCTGGTCGAGGAGTTCGTCGAGGGCCGCGAATTCTATGTCGGCGTGCTCGGCAATCGCGAGCCGCGCGCCCTGCCGCCCATCGAGATGGATTTCTCCGGCCTGCCGGAGGGCGCCCCGCACATTCTCGGTGCGGCGGCGAAATGGTCGCCCGCCACACCCGAGTACCGGGGCACGCGCGCCACCGTTGCCGACCTCCCCGACGACCTGCGGGCCCGCCTGCAGAGCACCGCCGTCCAGGCCTACCGCGCGCTGCGGGTGCGCGACTACGGCCGGGTCGACATGCGCCTGACCCCGGCCGGCGAGATCTACGTCATCGAGGTGAATGCCAACTGCTACCTGGACCGCTCCGGCGAGCTGGCCATGGCGGCCGCCGCCGCCGACCTCGACTACCAGCGCCTGATCGAGCACGTCGTCGAGCTGGCGCTCGAACGTCAATCCGCCGCTTCGCCCGAGGCGGCAAGCTCCCGCGCCGGCATCGCCGGCGTGGCCGCGCGCTGACGGAGCACCTCGTACAGCGCCACCGCCACCGCGCTCGACAGGTTGAGCGAGCGCAGCTCCGGATCGATCATCGGGATCGCCACCAGGCGGTCGTGGTAGCGCATGCGCATCCCCAGCGGCAGGCCGGCGCTCTCGCGCCCGAAGACCAGCACCACCCGCTCCGGATAGGAAACCGCCCACAGGTCGCGCGGCGCCTCGGCGCTGAAGAAGAACGGCTCGCCCAGCTCCGGCAGCCGCTCTGCCAGGCTCTCCCAGCTCGGCCACACCCGCGGCCGCACCCGCGGCCAGTAGTCGAGGCCGGCGCGACGCACCTCCCGGTCGTCGAGCGAGAAGCCGAGCGGCTCGACGAGGTGCAGGCGCGCGCCGGCCGCCAGGCACGTGCGGCCGGCGTTGCCGGTGTTCCAGTGAATCTCCGGCTCGACCAGCACGACATGGAGAGAGTCCACGCTAGGAAGCTTACCCGACCCCGCCGCCGCCGCCCACTTCCATTCTCTCCTCGGCTCCCTCCTCGGCACTCTCCTCGGCTCCCTCCTCGGCATTCTTCTTGCTGATCTGCCTGGGTGCTCCGCATCGCCCTCGCCATGGCCGCCAAGCCGCCTTCCCTACCCTCGACCGCCGCGGCAGCCGCGCCCGGCGCCGCCGGCCCTGACTTCGAGAGCGGCAAGCTCGGGCTGACGCCGATCCGCGACCTGGCGCTGTCGCTCGCGGACTCGCCCCTCGCGCCGGTGTTGGAAGAGCTCGGCCGCGAGCTCGAGAGGCACGGTATCCGGCGCCTGCGGCCGCACTTCTACCTCTCGACCGAGTGGGGAGTGCCTTTCGGCACCATCGCGATCGCCATTCCCTTCTATCTGGCGCGGCCCGATCTCACCAGTCTGCACGCCGCACGCACCAGCTTCGTCGAGGGCATCAGCCGCTCCGACCTGCTCCGCTACCTGCGCCACGAGATGGGCCACGTCGTCAACTACGCCTACCGCCTCTACGACCGTGCGGAATGGGTGCGGCACTTCGGCTCGATGAGCCAGCCGTACGTCGAGGAGTTCCGGCCGCAACCGTTCAGCCGGCGCTTCGTGCGCCATCTGCCGGGCTGGTACGCCCAGAAGCATCCCGACGAGGATTGGGCCGAGACCTTCGCCGTCTGGCTGATCCCTGACCACGACTGGCGCGCCGAGTACGCCGCCTGGCCCGAGGCGCTGGCCAAGCTCGAATACTGCGACCGTGCGATGGCCGAGCTCGGTGACCGGGAGCCGCTCGCCACCGCCGTCGATCTCGACGTCGACGTCAGCGAGGTATCGACCGCGCTCGACGATTTCTACCGCGACCTCGAGGCTCCGGCGGCGGATCTGCCGCCGGGGCTCGACGGCGCGCTGCGCTCGCTCTTCCTGGACCTTCGCCCCGACGACACCGCGGACCGCGGTGATTGCCGGCCGGCGGGCGAGCTCATCCGCCGGCTGGGGCGGCACCTGCCCGCCGAGGTCTATCGCTGGACCGGCCACTTCCCGGAGCGCACCCGCCGCCTCCTCCTCGAGCTCGGCGCCCGCTCCGACGCGCTGCGCCTGGCCTACCCCGCCGCGCGCGAGAACGAGGCGGCACTGGCCCTCACCACCCTGGTGACGGCCCTGGCGATGAACTACGTTCATGGCGGCAGCTATGCTCCTTGACCAGTTCGCTACTGGCAAGGAAGTTGCTATAGCCCCTCTGCGCGCGCGGTAACGCCCGTGTTGAACCGAACCGGAGCCCAAGCCGCAGGAAGGGTCGGCGCCCTGCGACAAGGCTCCCCAGTATTCGTTTGCGGGGCGCCGACCCTTCCGGAAAAGGAGCTCGTCATGCTGTGGACCATCGTCTTGATCCTGATCATCCTGTGGGCCCTGGGCTTCGCCGTGCACATCGGCGGCGGCCTCATCCACCTGCTGCTGGTGATCGCCCTGATCGTCGCCATCGTGCGGCTGATCCAGGGAAGACCCGTAATCTGAGCCGCGCTTTCCCGACGGCCTGACGGGCGAGACACCGGCGGCGGCCGTGACGCGGCGGCCGCCGGCGCCCCCGATTGGCCCAGCCAGGCTTCTCGAAGTGGTCCTTCCCGGCGGAGCACGGCAACCCTAGACTCGTTGCCATGAACGCCAGCCAACTCTTTTCGACCCCTGTCCTGGCCGCGAAAGCCCGGGCCTTCCTGGCCATGCACGGCCGGCCGATGCTGGTGCTTCCCAACGCCTGGGACGTCGCCAGCGCCCGGGTCGTCGCGGCGGCGGGCGCGCGAGCCGTGGCGACCAGCAGCGCGGCGATAGCGGCGGCGCTCGGCTATCCCGACGGCGAGTGCCTGCCGCGCGAGCTGATGCTCGAGGCGGTGCGCCGCATCGCCGCCGCGGTGACGGTTCCGGTCACGGCGGACCTCGAGGCCGGCTACGGCCGGACGCCGGACGAGGTGGCGGCGACCGTGCGCGGCGCCCTCGCCGCCGGCGCGGTCGGCCTCAACCTCGAGGACGGGACCGGCGACGCCACGGCGCCGCTGCGCCCCCTGGCCGACCAGGTCGAGCGCATCCGGGCGGTGCGTGCGGCCGCCGCCGAGGCAGGCGTGCCGCTGGTGCTCAACGCCCGGGTGGACGTCTTCCTCGCGCAGGCCGGGCCGCCGGAAGGCCGCTTCGCCGAGACGGTGCGCCGGTCCAGCGCCTACCGCGAGGCCGGGGCGGACTGCCTGTTCGTGCCGGGGGTGTCCGACGCCGGCCTGATCGCGCGCCTCGTCGGTGAGGCCGGCGGCCCGGTCAGCCTGCTGGCTGGCCGCTCCACCCCGCCCGTCTCCGAGCTCGAACGCCTGGGCGTCGCCCGGTTGAGCGTCGGGTCCGGCCTCATGCGCGCCGCGCTGGGCTTCGTCCGCGACGCGGCGCGCGAGCTGCTGGCCGACGGCACCTATGCGCGGCTCACCGCCGGCGCCCTCGGCGCCGCCGAGTGGCAGGCGCTGCTGCAGGCGCCTGCCACGGCAGCCGCGGCCGGCGCCTCTAGCGCCGCCGCGAAAGGCACGGGACATGCAGAAAACGCCAGCAAGGAGGGCGCCGCAGGATAGCTCGATGGTCCGCACCCTGTTTCTGTCCCTGGGGCTTTCCCTGGCCCTTTCGGCCGCTGCCGGCGCGGGCGGCGTGCTGCGCGTGCCGCAGGACGTCCCCAGCCTCCCGCAGGCCATCGCGCAGGTCGCGGACGGCGGCATCGTCGAGCTCGCCGCGGGGACCTACCCCGCGCCGGCGGCGGGCTTCAAGATCGGGAACGCCGGCAAGAGCTTCACCATCCGCGCGGCGCTCGGCGCCGCCGTGGCCCTCGACGGCGGCGGCCAGCACCCGGTCCTCGTGCTGCGCAACTCCGCACGCTCCCGCGGGCGCCTGGTCGTCTTCGAGGGCCTCGCCTTCCGCAACGGCGGCGGCGGCTCGCCGGTCACCTCGCCGGGGGTCACCGTGGACGCCGGCGAGGCCCGCTTCGTCGGCTGCGCCTTCGAGAGCAACGCCGGGGCGGCCGGCGCCGACGGCGGCGGCGTCAAGGTCCGCAACGGCTCCGACGCCACCTTCATCGGCTCGACGTTCACCGCCAACAGCTCTCCCGTCGCCGGCGGCGCGATGATGGTCGACGCCTCCAGCGTCGAGGTGCTGGGGGGCGCCTTCGCCGGCAACCGCGTCAATCTCCCGGCCTCCGATCCGTCGTCCCACGGCGGTGCGATCAACGTCATCGACGGGTCGCTCCTGGTGTCGGACACCCTCTTCCAGGGCAACCAGGCCGGCTGGGTGGGCGGCGCCATCTTCGCCCTGGGCACCCAGGCCGCGGCGCCGGTGGTCCTGGCGATCACCCGCTCCACCTTCCAGGCCAACGTGATCGCGCCGCAGCCGTGCTGCCCGCCGCCCGCGGTCCCGACCGGCGGCGCGATCCACGTCGAGGAGCAGGTTACCCTCGATGTGCAGGGCAGCCGCTTCGTCGACAACGCGGCGCAGTTCGGCGGCGCCGTCAGCAACTACCGCGCGCTGGTCACCGTCGCGGACTCGACGTTTCAGGGCAACGGCGGCACCGTCGCCGGCGCCTTCGAGTCCGTCGGCGGCGCCATCTGCGCCCTGACCAATGGCACGACCGCGGACGGGCAACTGCCGCGCCCGGCCGCCGTCACGGTGACCGGCTCGCTGCTGCAGGGCGGCCATGGCGGCGGCACCGGCGCTCCCGTCGCCAACGCCGGCGGCTGCATCCTGGCGCAGGGAGACGAGCAGGATCTCTACGGCCAGGGCGTTCCTCCCAGGGGCACGCTCGACGGCGCCCGCGCGCCGCTCCAGGTCACCGGCTCGGTCTTCGACCACTGCGACGTCCAGGCAGGCCCCGCGACCGGCGGCGGCATGGGCGGGGCCATCAACGGCTCGCTGGCGGCGCTGACGCTCGCCGATTCGCTGGTGCTCGAGTCGAGCGCCGCCGGCGGCGGCAGCGGCGGCGGCGGCATTTCCCTGGCCAGCGAATCGGCGGCGCACATCGCGCGGACGACCTTCGCCGGCAATGCCGCCGGCACCTTCGGCGGCGCCATCTTCGGCGGCGGCTCGGACGTCGAGATCAGCGCCTCCCGCTTCATCGCCAACCAGGCCGGCCCCGGGGCCGCCGGACCGCTCGACACCTCCCGCGGGGCGGCGCTCTACTTCATCCCGGCGGTCGGCAGCCAGCCTCACGCCGGCTCCGGCGACGCCGCCGGCGCCGTCGCCGGCACCCTTTTCAGCGAGAACCTCGGCCTGCCCCTGTGGGACGTCGATGCGGGCGGTGCGGGCCCGGTCAACACCGTCCAGTACGACGGCAACCAGCTGTTCAGCACGGCGTTCGGCGACAAGGTCTACGTCGACACCTTCGCCGATCCCGGCCGCAACGGCTTCGACGTCGCGGGCCTCAACGGCCTGGTCGTCAACCGCGCCGGCGGCCCCACGACCGTCAAGTCGCCGGTCCCCAACCAGGCCCTCGCCGCCGCTCCGGCCGCCGGGTCACTCGTGGCCATACCGCCCGCGGGCTCGCCGTCGTCGCGGTCCGCACCCTTCCTGGCCTACGCTTGGACGGGAAACCTTGCCGCGCTCGACGGCGCGGCGCTGTCCCGGCACCAGGGCCTCGTCGAGGGTGCGGCGCCCGGCTCCCACTCGCTGGTGGTGGACGGCACGACCGTGGCTACGGCCGCCATCGCCACACCCCAATGCACGTCGGACCCGGTGCTCTGCCTGTCCGGCGACCGTTTCCACGTCCAGGTGCAGTGGGAGCTGCCGACCGGCGAGCGCGGCGAGGGCCACCCCGTCGCGCTGTCCGGAGATACCGGCACCTTCTGGTTCTTCGACCCCGCCAACGTCGAGCTGGTGGTCAAGGTCCTCGACGGCCGTGCGATCAACGGCCGCTTCTGGCTCTTCTATGGAGCCCTGTCGAACGTCAAGTACACCCTGGTCGTCACGGACACGGTGACCGGAGCCGTCAGGGCCTACGTCAATCCCCAGGGCCAGCTGGCCAGCGTCGCCGACACCTCCGCCTTCCTGGGGACGGGCAACGCTCCGCCGGCGCCGCCGGTCACCCCGCCGGCGCCGCCCCAGCCGGGCGCCTGCGCGGCGGGTCCCGGCGACCTCTGCCTCGGCAACCGCTTCCGGGTGAGCGTCGCCTGGCGAACGAGCGGCGGCGCCGGCAACGGCACGGCGGTGCCGCTGACCGGCGACACGGGATATTTCTGGTTCTTCAATGCCGCCAACGTCGAGCTGGTGGTGAAGGTCCTGGACGGCCGCGCGGTGAACGATCACTTCTGGCTCTTCTACGGCGCCCTGTCGAACGTGGGTTACACGATCACGGTGACCGACACCCAGACCGGCCGCGCCAAGCGCTACGTCAACCCGCCGGGCACCATGGCCAGCGTCGCCGACACCTCCGCCCTGCCGGGGCCGTAGCCGAGAAGGAACGCCCGCGGCGCCCTGCACCGGGAGCGCCGCGGACGGCGGAGAGGAGCCGTGCGGGCCGCCGGCTCAGGGAACGAAGTGGTTCGCGGCGCAGGCGTCGTCCAGGCGGAAGGCGTCCAGGGCCACCGCGAAGTGCAGGTTGGACGACTGGGTCGCGACGACCCACGCCTGCTGGGCCGCCGGATCCACCGGTGGATTCGGGCCCGCGCTCGCGACCGTGTTGTTGAGGTCGAGATAAAGCCAGCCGAACGAGAACGGGACCGCGAGCGCCGCGCTCCCCACCCGGACCCGCTGCGCCGCCGCCGGGAACGGGATGAAGGGCGGCGGCGGCGCGAGGCACGGGAACTCGCCGCAGAGGCCGGGTATCACCCCGTGCTCCTCCTCGTCGAAGATCACGGTGCCTTCCTGGGCCATCGGGTACCACGGCGGGTTCTGGTTGGCGAGCGCCGGACAGGGGAAGGGCCCCTGGTTCACCTTGGAGTCGCGCCAGACCAGCAGGTCGGTGCCGCCGTTGAAGGCGCCGCCGTCGGCGTACTGGGTCGCCAACGTCGTCGCCAGCGGCTCGCGGTGATCCACCGCCGTCCAGCCGTCGTAGCGGCCGTAGAAGGTGTAGCGGCCCGGCGAGGACGTGGCGGGGTTGTTGCCGTCGGCCTCGATCGCCACCATGTCGGAGCCTTCGGCGTAGCCCTTCGTCGCGTTGATGATGTACCAGCTGCCCCAGAGCACGTTCTGGTCGGTCACCGTGCCCGTGCCGTTCGGGGCGAAGTAGCCGGGATCTCCGGGGTAGGCCGTGGAGCAGCGATTGACCGTATCGGCGGTGACGTAGCCGCGGGCCACGTTGTCGCCCAGGTTCTGGCCCGCGCACTGGTTCGCGAGGACGGGCGAGGGCAGTCCGGTCAGCGCGTTCCGCAGGTGGCTCACGAAAAAGGCTGGCAGCGGCGGCAGGGGCAGCTCGCCGTTGCAGCTGGCGAAGTTGATGTCCTGCGAGAAAATACCCTTCGGGCTGATGGTGTCGGTAAGGTCCTGTCCGGCCGACGCGGTCTGCGGCAGGTTGCCGTAGACGATGATGTCGCGCAGGTTGATGGTCTGGACGTCGAAGCCGGTGAGGTAGACGTCGAAGGCGAGCACCGCGACCGCCAGGTCCGACCAGACGACGACGTGCGTGAGGATCGCGGTCGCGGAGGCGTTGTTGATCGAGAACAGGGTCGTGAGGCCGTTGGGATTGTTGAGGTCCACCTCGAAATAGGGCAGCAGCAGAGTCGCGCCGGGGACATGATCGGTGGCGCAGATGACCGCCGTGGCCGGGACGAAGGAGCCGGCCAGCAAGCCGAGCGTCGCCGCCAGCGCCAGGGTGGACAGGAGGCGGGCAGGGACCCGGTGCGCAGGGGCCCGGTGTGCAGGGGCCCGGTGCGCAGGGGCCCGCGGCGACAGTGGGATTCGCGGCAACGGCGACGGCGCGGCGAGCGCTTGCGGTCTGCGCGGCATAGGCCCTCCCCTCGAGTGCCAGCAGTGGCTCTGATGTCGTCCGACACCAAAATGCTATAACAGCATCGAAAATATGTCAAATCGGGGAGCGGCGTCAAGGAATTACCGCGAGCCCGAGACCCAGAGCCGAGTCACGCAAGCGCCCATCCAGGGAGAGCAGGGCCAGGCCTGGTACCGCCGCGCGAGCCACCAGGGCGCTGGCGAGGTGAAAGGCATCCAGAGTGCGGATCGGCTCGGAGGGAAAGGGGCGGCGCGCCCGATCCACCACCGCGGCGTCCAGCCGCAGCAAGTGCCAGTGCGCCGCTGCGGCCACGAGGAAGGCGCGTCGGTCGGAGGCCACGGCCTCCAGAATGCGTCCCGTACCCTCGGCGCGGACGAGCGCACGGTCGCACTCAACCAGTGTGAGCTCCGACGAGAGCACCAGCTGAGCGCCGCCGAGCGCCTCGCGCACAACCTCTCCCTGCGGCTCCCCGAGGAGCCAGGTCAACACCGCGGACGACTCTGCGTAGAGATTCAGCGCGCGTCCAGCCGCTCCTCGGCAAGGAGCTCTTCGGCACTTCCCTGCGGCAGGATTTGCGGAAGACGAGGGTAGATCGACGGAGAGTTCTCTTCCCCAAGGGTGAGGACGCCCTGCCGTGCCAGATCTGCGATCCCAGGATGGAGCGATCGCCGTGCACCCGCCGGAGTCGGCGCCCGCAACTCGGCCACTGCCTCACCACGGTCGGTAACCAGGAACTCCTCGCCCCTGCGCACCCGCCGGACGTATTCGCTCAAGCAGTTCTTCAGCTCCCGGATGCCCACGGTCCTCATGAGCAAATTGTAGCTCCGCGTGGCTACATGATCAAGGAGGGTTCTACGGCTCGTACGGCGGACAGGCCGCCAGCCAAGACGCCCGCCGCTGGTCGACATGCGCCAGGGAGCCACAAGCACCAGCCATTGGACTTCATGACGGCTTCCTGTAAGGATCTCGCCGATGAGCGGCACGAGGCCCAAGATGCCGGTGGCTCGCCTGCCGCCGACGACCCCTGCCCTCCTGGACGACAGCTCCCGGCCCTACTTTCTATGGTGGACGGACGCTACCGTCCGCCAGCTGAAGGAGCATCTCGCCTCGGTCGATCCGGAGGAGCGGGCGTACTGGATGGGAGCCCTGCTGCGGGAAGCCAACAGCCGGGACGTCTGGCTCTTCGTCGAGGCCGGCGACATCCGCGAGCTTTGGCCACGGCTCGTGCCGTATCTCGGACGTTCCCGGGCGATGTGGGCATGGCTGCTGGAGCTCCCGCCGCCGGAGTGGCCTCCCTTGCGCCAGATCCGTGCGGGCAATGGCTAGGACCTTCGACCGCCGAGTCGTCCCGGATTTCGCGCTCGATCTGGTCCGCGCCTGCCAGACGCTGATCCCGTGTCACCTCGGCGGCGGCGCGGCTCTCGCCGGAGTGTACCTGGGGCATCGCAAGACCGGCGACCTCGATGTCTTCGTCCACGACCGCAAGGACATGCGAGCGCTGGCGGCTCAGCTCCCCGAGGTTGCCGCCCAAACCCATGTGGGCATCGCACTCTTGCGCGACGCCGGGCATCTCGTGCGTGCACGGCTCGAGGCCAGCGACGGGCGCAGCCTCGAGCTCGACCTCGTCTACGAGCCCGTCGCCGACGTCGAGGCTCCACCGCCGCCGATCGAGGGAATCGTCGTCGAATCGCTCGCCGAGCTGCGAGCCGCCAAGCTCACGTGCATCCTCTCGCGCTCCGAGCCCCGCGACCTCGTCGATCTCTATTTTCTCGACCAGGCCGGATTCCCGCCGCTGCACGATCTCGAGATCGCGCAACGCAAGGACGCGGGCATCGATCCCGGGGTGCTGGCCTGGCTCGTAGCCCAGTTTCCGACTCAGCCCCTGCCCACGATGCTCAAGCCGCTCACCGCAGACCAGCTGAAAAGCTTCCGCGACCTCCTGGCGGAGGCCCTGCGGCGAATCGCCGTCGGGTAACAAGGGTGCTCGAGCTTCAAGTCGACCAGGACGCCAGGCCAGGTGAGCCGGCGGGGCCATCCCCGCCGGCTCGGTACCGCCCGGTTCAGCTCGTCGAACGCGCGGACCTCACGGCGTGACGTCCGCCCAGAAGGTGGCCCGCTGGGAGTCGTTGGCCGACGGGGAGGCGATGAGCCCACCCAGGACGAGGTGGGTCGAGCCGGGGATGGGCGCCAGGGCATCGTCGAAGTCGGCCCATCGGTTCTGGTCGCCGTTGTTGGGGGTCAGGCTGCCCTCGCGCAGCACGGTGATGTAGTTGACCGAATTGGTATCGACGTTCCAGGAGATGTCCTTGACTCCCGGATAGAAGTCGAAGCGGCTGTGATCGTAGACGACGTATGCCACGTCCGCCGAGCCGGAGCGCACCAGCGGCATGGCGATCTCGGAGGCCAGCGGGCCTGAGCCGTCGATACCGCTCGCCACCTGCAGCGCGGTCGCGGCGCCGGTCTTGGTGTTGACCGCGATGCTGATGATCTGGGTCGCGCGGGCGTGATTGGGGTCGCCCAGGACCATGGTCGACAGGATGTAGGCATCGCCGTTGGCGAACCCGTAGACGGCCGAAGAATGGATCCAGCCGTTGACGAACGTCGCGATACAGCCGGTGCAGCCTGGCGCATCGACCGCCGGCACGCCGGACGCGACGGCGAAGCTGGTGGTCACGGTCTCCGTGCCGGAGTAGAAGACCGGCGCATCGGTCGTGCCCTCGATGTGGGAGTAGAGCACCTCCGCCTGGGCCGCCGGGATCCTGACCGTCAGGTATTCACGGTTGTTGATGGTCGAGGTATAGGTGGCGACCGGGTTGTCGCGGGTGCCGTTGCCGCCGCCGATGCCGTGATAGGGGCCGCCGCTGTACGGGTCCACGAACTCGAACCAGTTGGTGTTAAGAGTGAGCGTACCGCCCCTGTACAGGTTGGCCTTGTCGAAAACGGCAAGACCGGCGCCATTGACGCCGCCGCTGCTGGCGCTGCAGGCGGATGTCACCGCGATCCACTGGCTGTTGAACCCGGTGTGGGGCTGATCACTGCCGTCCCAGGTGTCGAAGGCACCGCAGGCCGGGAACTGGTAGCGATACCACCCGCCCGTGGGATCGCTCGTCCGGGACACGGCCAGGGCGTCGGTGGGGACCTTGTTGTTGCCGAAGAGCCAGAGCCCGCTGATGATCCAGCGCTGCGATCCGGTGTCGTACTTGACCCGCGTATCGACGGCCGTCCCGCCCGACGAGCAGATGGGCAGGGGGTTCGCGCCGCCGCACCAGAAGGCCGAGGGCGTTGTCGCCTGCACGAGCCCGCCGGCCAGCTTGTAGACGTCGATCTCGCCGGCGTAGTAGGCGTAATAGACGACATAGGTGCCGTTCGTCGAGCCCGGGACGTCGGTGTCACCGTAGCTCGTGAAGCTGCTGTTGACCGTCGGGGCGGCGGCGCTCACCTCGTTCCCGATGGCCGGCCCCGGCTGGGGCAGCCGGCCCAGGGCGCTCTCGTCCACCCGCGCATCGCTGCTCTGCAAGCGTTGCGTGGTCGACGGCACCTCGGCCGATTGCGTCTCGGCCGGGACATCGTTGTCAGGGAGCCGCGGCGGATGGACCGCCTCCGCGCGGGGCACGGCGATCAAGGCATCCAGGCGTGACGGCCCTTCGGCGCCACCGGAGCCCGTACCCGAAATCGGGTGCTGAGGCCGAGGTCCTTCGGACTGTGCCCACAACGGGCCGGCGGCCAGCGCCAGGATGGCGCAGAGGGTCGCGAATATGCAGGAGAGGGTCGAGGTCGAGGCTCTGGTCATCGGTGTTCCTCCTAAGTAGGTTGCCTCGCCGGCGCCCAGGTGGCCGGCTACACTGAAGTAGTGTGCGTAAAGTAGAGCCACCTGCGACCGGGTGGAAAGCTCCTGTTGACTCGAGTGTCGCCACCGCACTGTCCTGGTCCACTGCAGGGCGGTCTTCGGCGGCTGCGCTTTTCACGACCCGCGAGCGCCCCGGGTACAATCCTGCCAATGCCCCTCGAAGCCGGCACAGCCCTGGGCCATTACGAGGTTCTTGCGCCCCTGGGCGCGGGAGGGATGGGGGAGGCGGTCGGGTCTCCCGACTCCACCAGGCGTCGTCGGGCGCGCCCTACGGTCATTGGTTTTCCCTGTGCTGCAAGGCCAGCTGGGGGTATTGGCGCCCGAATCCAGGCCCACGTCGGCAAGCCTCGGCGTCAGCTCGCCAGCTCCCTGCCCAGCTCGCGGATGTGATCGACGATACTTTCCCATACGGGGCTATCCTTGTGCAGCTTCCTGATTTCGCCGACCATCAAAGGTCCTGAGGGAACGAGAGCGGAACTGGAGGATAATATTGAGAGGTTTCTGCGAAGAATCGCGGAGACTCGCCACGTCGCGCTCTATCGATCCTTCGGAGAGGATCCGCATGTAGTCGAAGCACTTGTGAATAGGGAAACAACCTCTATCGCCAAACTAGGATTTCAAGCACAGGCGGTGGGAGTATTTGCGCGGAGCTTGCTCGCCGAAACAGCGCGAGCTGTTCGCGAGTTGATAACTACAATTAGCGTGCCTCACGATCTTCGGCCATTCGTCTACTTTGGGGCCGGACAACCATGGACTGATAGGCCGAGGCTGGACCTGTGGTTACCGTCAGAGAGCCACGAGGATATCGAATTTATCAAGGAGTGGCTGCTTGAGGTCAGTTGAGCCTTAACGCATTCCGATAAGTCGCTATGTCATCGGTCGTCCTTGGTGCTCTCGTCTCCGTCCTCGTGGTGCGCTACGCTACCGTTGGACCGGCTTTGCGCCCCGAGAAAGCAACTCCGGGCACCCACCGAATGTCCGTGCACACCAGGTAGAGGGCGCCTCCCTTCTCGTCAGGCATGCGATACGCGCCCTTGGCATGCAACTGCAGGGCGGTGATCGCCGCCAGGCACAACCATTCTTCAGAGTCGTCGGCCAGCTGGCCCTTGGTCAGCCGCTCCATGCCATGGACCCGGCCATACCGGCACACCCTCTGGGCACCTACCGCCAGCTTCTTGTCGATGGAATCGTTCGCCCAGGCCCACAGCCAGGTCTTGGAAGTGCCGGAGAAGTCGCCGACCACTTGCGTGGTGGCGATGAGCTTCGGCACACCGCTCGCCGGCGTCCGCCCCTCCCCGGATCGCATCCTGCCAATATCCCGGCGCCTCCGCCGGCGCCCGCCCCGACTCGCCCTGCGCCGGCGCGTCCATGGTCTTCGGCTTCAAGGCGTCACCTTCTCACTCGTGCCGCGGCGCGAGAACGAAGCCGACGCGCCGGTGGCGCCAGAAAGGGACCGGACCCAAGGACGCGGTGCCCTGGTCCGCTACTGCTGGGTGCACTACCTGGCTTGGCGCGAGGAAACCGTTACGCGGGAACGGCACCCCGAATGCGCCGGCGGAACCTCAACTGACATCGCAAGAAGATGTACGAAATGTGTACGAAGGTGCCGCGCAGAGAAGATGCCATACCTACCGCCCCGCTAAAGCATTGATTTTATTGGAGTTATTGGTCGGGACGCCGGGATTTGAACCCGGGACCCCCTGAACCCCATTCAGGTACGCTACCAGACTGCGCCACGTCCCGACCGGACTGCTTACTGCGGTGATCTTGCGTCGAGGAGGGCAAGAATCTCGCGGGCTTCCTGGAGAGCCTTGTGTATCCCCTTCCGGAGGGTTTCTATCTGCTTGGCAGCTTCGGTGTCAAGCGCGGGACCAGGGGCGCCGGCCGGCGGCGGCGCGCCGCTGGCAGCCGTGCCTCCGGCGCGTTCGGCAACATGCTCGGCCATGGAGAGCACGGGCCCTCTCGTGCCGGCGGCATTACGAGGACCGGCGCCCGGCGCCCCGGTAGCGGCTGCCGCTTGCGGCTGCGAACCTGCCGGTACCTCGACCACCGATGGCGGCAGCGGCTCCAAGGGCAACGTTGGCCGGTCCCCCCTTCCGTCGGGACCCGCGGGGCTGGCGGTGGCCGCCGCCACGCTGGGCATGCCCGCGGCCGGCGCTACCGGGACCAGCGGTAGGGGCACGGTCCGGATAGGGCCCACACCGCTGCCGACCGGGCTCGCGCCGGCGCTGCCGGGGCTCGCGCCTGCTTCGCCGGGGCCGCCTCCTACGGCGCCAGGGCTCGCCCCGGCTCCGGCAGCACCCGCGCCACTGTCGCCAGGATCAGCGCCCGCGCCGCTCGGACCCGCGCTCGCGCCAGCACCCGCACCTGCGCGAGCCCCGCTTCCTACCCCCGCCCCTGCCCCCGCTCCGACCGCCGCCGACGCGACGTCCGGGCGGGCCGTGGTTCCCGGACCGGCGCCGGCGCCCTGGACCACGAAGGGAGCGGCCGGCGAGCCGGTTCCGGCGGCACCGGCGGCGCCGGCGGCGCCTGCCAGACCGCCAGCTCCAGCCGCCGCCCCCGGCGGTGTCAACGGCGCGCCTGCGGGCTCCCCCAGCGTGCCGGCGGCGAGCTCGCCTTCGAGCTTCTTCTTGGCCCCGGCAATGGTGTAGCCCTCGTCGTAGAGGAGCTGCTTGATCCGGCGGATGATCTCGAGCTCTTTCTCGCTGTAGACCCTTTGGCCCGACCGGCTCTTGCTCGGGCTCAGGGCCGGGAACTCGGTCTCCCAGTAGCGCAGGACGTACGGCTGGATGCCGAGCGCCTTGCAGGCCTCGCCAATCTTGTAGTAGAGGCGTTTCTGGACGCGGGCCTTGGGCGCCATCTAGAGCCCCAAGCCAGTGTGCACTAGTCCCGCTCCGCGGGCGCGGCGCCTGGCACGTCCTTCAGACGCCGCGCCGGCCGGAAGCTCAGCCCGCGGTGCGGCGGGATGAAGATCCTCTCGCCGCTGACCGGGTTGACGCCGGTCCTTCCTGGCCGGTTGGTGATCTCGAAAGTGCCGAAATTCTTGATCCGCACCGTCCGGCCGTCGCGCAGCGACGTCTTCACGGTCTTGAAGATCGCTTCGACGATCTCGGCCGCCTCGTTCTTGGTCAAGCCGCCATGACGGTCGTAGACCACGTCGACCAGGTCGGCCTTGGTCATGCCGGTGGGTGGTTTCTTCGGCGCCATGAGTGCGTAGCCCAAATGGGTCCTATCTACCGACCAACACAGCTGAAAAACAGTGTCCCGAAGTATATGGGCTTCGCGGACCGGCCACAAGAGCCGCCCCCGTCCGGGCCGCCCCCATCCGCCGTCATCTGTCCGCCATCCTCCCCGCCTGCCATTCTCGTGCCCCCTGCCGGCGCCCAACTCGCGCTGCCGGCAAAACCTACCTCCCTCAACTCTCCAGTGCCAGCTCGTAGGCTTCGCGATGCCGCGCCGCGATCACGTCCCAGGTGAGATCCGCCTCGGCCCGGCGCCTGCCCCGCTCCCCCATCCGCCTCGCCTCCTGCCCGTCCGCGAGCAGCCTCCGCAGGGCCGCCGCGAGCGCCTCGACGTCCCGCTCCGGCACCAGCAGGCCGCTATCCCCGTCGGCCACCGCCAGCGGGATGCCGGAGATCCCACAGGCTACCACCGGCAGGCCGCTCGCCATCGCCTCCAGGATTACGTTCGGCAGGCCATCGACGTTGCCTCTCTCGTCGTGGACCGCCGGCAGCACGAAGACGTCGGCGGCGCGATAGAGGTCCGGCAGGGTGTCGCGCAGCACCGCTCCGGGCAGATGCACCCTCGCCCGCCAGGGCGCCGTCGCCGCCGCCAGCTCCGGGAGCAGGTCGCCGCCCCCGGCCAGCACCACGTGCAGCTGGGGCAGCGCCTCGAGGAGCCGCGGCAGCGCCGCCGCCAGGACGCCGAAGCCCTTCTTGGCCGCCATCCGCCCCACTCCGAGCAGCACCGGCGCGCCTTCGCCGATGCCCAGCCGCTCGCGCCACAGGCGCCGGCGTCCGCGGTCCGGCGAGAAGCGCGCCGTGTCGACGCCGTAGGGGATCACCCGCGACCGCGCCGCCGGGAAGCCGAGGGCGCACACCCGCTCGACCAGCTCGGGCGACGAGCCGGTCAGCAGCCGCGCCCGCCCCAGCGCCCACCTCGCCAGGCGCCGTGCCCCGCGCCGCTCCGCGAGGAAGACGTCGCTGCCGTGCAGGCCGATCGCCATCGCCGGGCCCCCTGAACCCCATTCAGGGGCGCTCACACGCAGAGGTTGCCTCCGATCTGGCACCGCGACAGGGTCCGTCTCATCGCGGCGCGATGGACCGGAGCGCAGCGCCGCCGCCGCGGCCAGGCCGTTGGGCACGATCCAGTGGGCGTGCACCAGGTCGAACCGCCGGCCGCGCACCTGCCGCGCCACCGCTCGCCGGGCCGCCGCGAGATAGAGCGGCGCCACCGCCGCGGTCCCGCCCCGCACCCGCACGTCGGCCTCGAGCGACCTCCCGTAGCCCAGCACCTCGGCCGCCTCCGGCGCATAGCGGAAGGAGATCACCTCGACGCCTCCCGCCTCCCAGGCCGGCGCGACCCCGGCGGCATGCGGGACCAGGACGGTGACGCGGTCGCCCCGCCGCACCAGGGCGCGGGCCAGCTCCTCGATGAACGGCCCGGCGATGTCGCCCGGAAAGCGCGGATAGGTCTGGGTCAGGAAGAGGAGGTCGAGCGCTGCCGGAAGCGGTGCCAGAGAAGACCTCCCGGGTGCCAGGCGCCGCTCAATCCAGGTATTCCTTGACCGAGTAGCTGTCCGGGCGCCGGAAGTTCTTGAAGGTGATCATCTCCGCCAGCAGGCCCGTGGTCAGCACCTGGATGCCGAGCAGCATCAGCAGCACTCCAAGCAGCAGCAGCGGCCGGTTGGACAGGGTCGCGCCACCCATCCACAGGATCGCCAGGTAGAGGTCGATGCCGAAGCCCGCGGCCAGGAAGGCCAGGCCGACGGCGCCGAACAGGTGCAGCGGCCGCCGCGTGTAGCGGGTGATGAACAGCACGGTGATCAGGTCGAGCAGCCCCTTGTAGAAACGATCCCAACCGTACTTGCTGACGCCGTGGCGCCGCGGGTGATGCGTGACCGGCGCCTCGCCGACCACGAAGCCGCGCCGGCTCGCCAGCACGGGAATGTACCTGTGCAGCTCGCCGTACACGGCGATCTGGTCGAGCACCTCGCGGCGGTAGACCTTGAACCCGGAGTTGAAGTCGTGGAGATCGACGCCGGCCAGGCGCCGCGTCACCCAGTTGAACAGCCGCGACGGCAGGCGCTTGGCGGCCGGGTCGCGGCGCTCCCGCTTCCAGCCCGACACGAGGTCGAGATCGCCCGTTTCGAGCATCGCCAGCAGCCGCGGGATCTCGTCGGGGTCGTCCTGCAGGTCGCCGTCCATGGTGACGACGATCCGGCCGCGCGAGTGCTCGAACCCGGCCGACAGCGCCGCCGCCTTGCCGAAGTTGCGCCGCAGCCGCACGAGCTTGATGCGGCCGTCGCGCCCATGGGCCGACCGCACCCGCTCGGCCGTGCCGTCCCGCGAGCCGTCGTCGACGAAAACGATCTCGAAACGCAGCCCGAGCCCGTCGAGCACCGCCGCCACGCGCGACCCCAGCTCCTCGACCGTCTCGGCCTCGTCGAGCACCGGCACCAGGACCGACACGTCCAGCTCCGCCGCCGAACCCTCCGGGGCCGCCACCACCACGCTCCTGGCGCCCGCCGGGGTAGCCATCTGCACGCTCATCTCCTGGGATTGTAACCTCGCAAGCCTCGACGTGGTTGGCGTCGCCCCGTATCGCCCGCATCGGGGCCGCCTGCGAGCGCTCTCAGGGCGCCGACGGTCCTTCGCCTGCAACCGGCGCGGCCACCGGCGCGGCTCGCCTCGCCGCTACGATCTGCTCGGCCGCGGTCTTGCCGCTGCGCATCGAATGGTCCATGTTGAAGTACTGCCATTCGCCGAAACGGCCGACGTTCCAGATTCCGTGCTCGCGCAGCCAGGCGCCGATCAGGCTGACGTTCCGGTGATGGTGGAGGTCGTAGATGATGTACGCGGGCAGGATCTCCTCGGTGTGCACCAGCTCGACGCGGTCGGCGGCGTCGAGGATGCGTGCCTCGCGCAGGGCGGCGATCGTCCGTTCGACAGCGGTATCGCGGTCGAGCGGCCGCTCGCGCGAGAACGCTACCTCGGTGGCGATCGAGCTCTTCCCCGGAGGGACCGTGTCGGGACTGAAGGTGGCCGGGAAGGAGAGCCGGTGGAACGGGAACGGGTCCTCGTAGAAGTAGACCCAGTGCATGTCCGAGATGCCGGGCCGGTCGATGCCCAGGTTGATGCAGTAGATCCCTTGGTACCGCAGGCCCCGGCACGCTCTCTCCACCTCCGGCGGCACGCCGGTGAAGAGCCGCGGGATCTCGGGCAGCGGCAGCGAGAAGATCAGGTGGTCGAAGGGCACGACCTCGCCGTCGCCGAAGACCACGCGCTTGCCAGGCAGCTCCACCCTCACCGCCGTGCGGCCCAGATGGACGTTGGCCGCATGCAGGCGCTGGCCCAGCGCTCGCGGCAGCGGCTCGATGGCGCCCCGGCGCGGATACCAGAAGGAAGCGGTGGCCCCCACCTGTGCCACGTCGTCGGTCAGCGCCCCGGTGATGATGCGTTCGAAGTCCGGCGTCGGCACTCGCCGGCCGATCCAGCTGAACTCCATCTCCTCGGGGTCCACCGTCCATAGCTTGCGCGCATAGGGGATCATCAGGTGGTCGGCGATGCCGTCGCCGAAGAAGCCGCGCATCCACTCCCCATAGTTGGCGGGATTGAACTCGCCGCGCGCCTGCCGCTGCGCGGCACGCACCAGCCCCACCAGGCAGTCGCGCACCACCGGTACCGGCAGGCCGTAGAGGTGGGCCTGAAAAGGGAAGCGCGTATAGCGGCGGCTCGAGTGGTGGTAGATGAACGCCCGCCGCTCCTGCGCATGGAAGTTGTCGCCCAGCAGGTCCCGCACCAGCGCCTCGATCTCGGCGTCGATGGTGAACAGGATGTGCGGTCCATAGTCGAAGAGGTAACCCTCGACCGCCGTCGAGCGAGCCAGCCCGCCCAAACGAGACTCCCGCTCGTAAAGTTGCCACCAGTCCTCGCCGGCCTGCTGCAAGGTATAGGCAGCGGTCATGCCCGAGAGCCCGCCGCCAAGAATCAAGTCCTGTCGTTCGCGCAAGTAGCCCAAGCCTTTCCAGAAGAGGAGATGCTAGCAAACAAAGCCCCAAAGCCAGCGGGCGGCGGCCAAACAACGCCCTGATTCATCGCCGCGATGGATCTCCAAGAAAGGCAACCGCAGGAGCAAGCCAGCCGGACGCCGAGTGACCTCCAACAGGCGACACCCACCGCAGGAGCAACGGCCGGAGGCCGAGCGACCTCCAATCGGCACTACCCACCGCAGGAGCCGGTGGCCGGAGGGGAGGAGGTCCGAGGGGCGCGGCGTCCCGGGGCGGCGACTCTAAGCGGCGAGGCAAGAACCCACGATCCAGGCACATACCCTAGGCGAGCCGTTAGGTCGCCGTCCCGGGACGCCGCGCCCCCCGCAAGGACCGGAGGGGCATTCCCCGTAGGCGAGTTAGCTCATGAGCCGATGGTACTCCTGCACCGTTTCCGGCAAGGGCTCGACCCCCAGCTCGTCGAGCAGGAGAGTGCACAGCCGCTCGTACTGGCGGCGCACCAGGTCGCGCCGCCCCTCCGCGGCATAGAGCCGCATCACCGCCAGGTGCGTGCGCTCCTGCAGCGGGTCCTCGAGCAGCACCGTGCGGTACGCATCCAGCGCTTCCTCGGCGCGCTCGATGCGCACCGACAGGTCGCCGAGGTCGCGCAGCAGCTCGACGTACGCCTGCTGGCACTCCTCGCGCCGCGCGGTCACCCAGGCCTGGAAGTAGCCCTGCAGGAACGGCCCGCGGTACAGCCTCCAGGCGCGCTGCCAGGTATCGGCGGCCGCGCCCTCCTCGCCCCGCGCCGCCAGCTGGCGCCCCTCCACCGCCAGCCGGTTGAAGTCTTGCAGGTCGATGTGCCACTCGATCTCGGGGTTGAGCCGGTAGATGCCGGCGCGGAACAGCAACGGCGGCGGCGCCGAATCCTGCCGCTCGCGCTCGAGCGCGCGCCGCAGGTGGCTGAGCGTGGGGTGGAAGTTGCGATCGATCGTCCGCTCGCCGTCCGACGGCCACACCGCTTCCTCGAGATCCTCGCGCCCCGCCTGGAGGTCGGGAGAGGAGGCAAGGAAGGCAAGCACCTGGAACGAGCGGCGCAGCTTCCATCCCACCTCCCGCTCGCCGTCGGCGGTCAGCTGGCGCACCATCGGCCCGCCGAAGAGCCGCACCTGGTAGGCGTGCCGCGCCGCCGCTCCCTCCCCTGTCGCACCTGCCGCAGGCCGGACCGGCCCGCTCGCCGGCCGCGACGCCCCGCCAGGCAGCCTCGCCGGGCCGTCCTGCCGGCTGGCGCCGTCCCTCCCCATCTCTGAATCGCCCCCGACACCGCCCCCCGCTCCGACACCGCCTCCCGCTCCGACACCGCCCCCCGCTCCGGCACCGCCCCCCACTCTGACACCGCCTCCCGTCCCGGCACCGCCTCCCCCCGCGACGCCGCCTCCCGCCGCGGCTCCGGCTCCCGCTCCAACACCGACACCGACACCGAAGCCGTCCGGGGTTTCCGCACCCTCTGCGGCGCCGCCGGCCCGCGGCCCTTCACCCGCCGCCGCGGCTCGCGGCTGCCGCCGCCGCCGCTCCCGTTCCAGGCCGGCGGCCAGCAACGCCGGCAGCCTGTCCCGGTCTCCCCCCTCGACCCACAGGCCCAGCTCTTCGACCACCCGCCACCCCGTGAACCGGGCATGACCGCCGGCCCCGAGCGTGTCTCCGGCGCCACGCTCGCCGCCGCCTTGCTCCTCGATGGACGGCCGCTCCCGCGCCGCCGCCAGCAGCTGCTCGCGCTCGGGCGGCGGCAGCGCGTCGAGCACCTCGTGGCGCAGAAAGAGCCGCACCGGCGGCACCTCCAGCAGCTGCTCGGCGGTGGCCGACTCGAGCCCGGTGCCGCCGGTCGCCTCGAGCGCCAGCCGCAGCGGCCGGAACCACCCGTCGCTGGCCCGCCAGAGGGCCTGGGCAGTGCTCTCTCGCGGCGGCTTGCCGCAGATCAGGTGCCACAGCCGCGCCACCTCCGGAGCCGTCAGCAGCAGCTCCTGCGGCGGCAGCAGGGCCACCGCCACCGGACCGCCGGTGCGGCGGCGGCGGCTCGCGAACACCACCTGCTGGCCAGGCCGCAGCCAGGTCGCCAGCTCGTCCAGGCGGTCCCCGGGGTCTCCCATCACCACCAGCCAGCGCGCCGCCGCCGCGGCCAGCGCCACACGGGCCGTCTCCTCGACCGCCAGGTCGGCCAGCGCCAGGCCCGCCACGTCGTGCCTGCCGAGCAGCACCTGCAGCACGGCCGAGCTGCCGCTGCCCGGCCAGCCCCACAGCTCGATCAGCGGCAGCTCCAGCCCCTCGATCCGCCGCAGCAGCCGCTCCGCCTGCGGCACCAGGTGCGCCGCCTCTCTCATCGCCGGGGGCCCCGCATCAGCACACCATCATTGCCGAGCGCATCTGGGGAGGAGCTGAGAAAAAGGTGCCGCTCGAGGTGCGGCTGGCCGCGCGCGATCATCGACCTCCGCGCTAGGACCCCGGCCCGGCGAGACCTCCGCGCCGCCGCGGCCGTGTCAGCCGGGCCGCCCGGAGGAGGAGTCGAGGTGCCTTAGGGGCGACGCCGGTGCCGGCAACGCGGCGACAGCGTGCGCCGGCCTGGCGGCGCAGGCCTCGTGAGCCGGGGTGACCGCCGCGCCGAGGTCATAGGCGCCACGCGCCACCGGGCCGACCGTGACCACGGTCACCGTTTCAGGGACCGCTTCGATGGCCGGGAGGGATGCCGAGACCCGTTGGCCGTCGGCCGAGCCCACCATCTCGCGCGCCAACGCCGCCAGGCACCGGTTCGTCACCTTGCCGATGCTCGAATCGCGGTAGCCGAGCCGGCGCGCCACCTCTGCCGGCTCGTAGCCCAGCTGGAAGCGGAGCTCGAGCAGCGAGCGGCAGCGCCGCGGCAGCCGCCCGATCATGTGGCGCAGGTCGTAGAGCAGGTCGCTGCGTTCCTGCGGCGGCGCCATCGGCCGTGACAGCAGCTCGAGGAGAGTGCTGTCCACCGCCGAGTAGAGGCGCCGCCGATAGCTCCGCCAGTACATGCAGCAATTGCGCCGCAACGTCCCCAGCAGCCAGCTCTCCGGGTCGCGGATCGAGTCCCACTGGTGGACCAGCGCCAGCAGCGTCTGCTGCAGCACGTCCTCGGCATCCTCGATGGGAATGTGGTGCGATGCGAGAACACGCTTCATCTTCGGCCCCATCGCCTTCAGGAACTGCTCGAAGGTCGACGAGGACGAAGCGGCATCGTCGTGGGACATGAAGTATCCTAAACCGCTTCGCGCACCGGGTCAAGGCGAGCACGTTGATGAAAACGTTTACAATCGCGCGCCTCGCGCACGCGCGCACACGCGCACAATGGAACGAGTATCAGCCGCCGCCGGCTTGCAAGCGGTCCCGGACCTGCTGCATGTCCTCCCAGGTGGGGCGCTTGAGGGCGGGGTTGCGCAGCAGCGCCGCCGGATGGTAGGTGACCATCAGCGGCACCCGCATCACCTCGAACCACTGCCCGCGCATGCGGCCGATCGGCAGATCGTTGCCGAGCAGCGTCTGCGCCGCGATGCGGCCCAGGGCCACCAGCAGCCGCGGGCGCACCAGGGCGATCTGGCGCTCGAGGTACGAGCGGCAGGCGGCGACCTCGTCGGGCTGCGGATCGCGGTTGCCCGGCGGCCGGCACTTCACGATGTTGGCGATGTAGACCTGCTCGCGGGTCAAGCCCATCGCTTCGACGATGCGGGTCAGCAGCTCGCCGGCGCGGCCGACGAACGGCAATCCCTGGCGGTCCTCTTCGGCGCCGGGGCCCTCGCCGATGAACATGAGGTCGGCGTTCGGGTCGCCCGCGCCGAACACCGTTTTCTGCCGACCTTCGCACAACCGGCATCGCCGGCAGGCAGCCACCGCCGCCCCGACCGCCGCCAGGGCGGCGGCACGCGCCGCCGGATCGTCCTCGCCGGCCCCGGTGGCTGCCGCGGTTCCCACGCCGTCCGGGGCTGCCGCGGTTCCCGGAGCTGCCGCCGCCTGCCGCGCCGCGGCCGCCAGCTCGCCGACGGCCCTGGCGTCCGCGGCCCGTCTCTCGTTCCTCCCGGCGTCCGCGGCCGACCGTTCCAGCGCTTCCGGCACAGCCGGTATTGCCGGCATCGCCGGCGCTCCCAGCTCTTCCGCCGCCTCCGCCACCGCCGCCGGCCGCCGCAGGTAGAGCTCGCCGTAGCCGATCTCGCCGAGATAGCCGAGCAGCTCGGCCAGGGCCTCCGGATCGTTGTTGGGGATCAGCGGCATCTCCTCCCCCTTGGACTTTTCTATAGCAAGGTCAGGCGGGCAGCGCGGGAGAGCCGGCCATGGCCGGCAGCCGCCCGCGCTCCCGCAAGCCTTCGACGAAGAGGTCGAGCAGCGCCGGCGCCAGCTCGCTCTTGGGCCGCCGCGCCAGGAACAGCGGCGGGCCTTCGCGGCGGAACACGGTCACCTCGTTGGCGTCGCTGCCGAACGCGATGTCACGGCGCGAGACGTCGTTGGCGACCAGGAAGTCGGCGCCCTTGGCGTCGAGCTTGGCGCGCGCCTCGGCCTCGAGGTCTCCCGTCTCGGCGGCGAAGCCGACCAGCACCGCGCCGGGGGCGGCCCCCGCGCTCCTTAGCGTCCGCCCCAGGCCGGCCAGGATGTCCGGGTTCTCCTCGAGCTCCAGGGTCAGCCCGCCGCGCGGCAGGCGCGAGCGCTTGATCTTCTCGCCGGCCACCCGCCGGGGACGGAAGTCGGCGACCGCCGCCGTCATGATCACCAGGTCGGCGCCGGCGGCCTCGGCCTGTACGGCCTGCTCCATCTCGCGCGCGGAGGTGACGTCGAGCCTGGTCACCCCGGGCGGCGTGGCGAGCGCCACCGGCCCGGCCACCAGCGTCACCCGCGCGCCCTGCCGGGCCGCCTCCCTGGCGAGCGCAAAACCCATCTTGCCGCTCGAGCGGTTGCCGAGGTAGCGGACCGGGTCCAGCGCCTCGTGGGTCGGACCGGCGGTCACCAGCACGCGCAGGCCGCGCAGGCGTCCGCCGGCGAGCGCGTCTTCGATTTCGCGCGCAATGGCCTCGGGCTCTGCCATCCGCCCCATGCCGACCTCGCCCGAGGCCAGCGGACCGTCCACCGGGCCCACCAGCCGCACGCCGCGACGCCGCAGCACGTCGAGGTGCTCCTCGACCGTCGGGTGCTGCCACATCGCGCTGTGCATGGCCGGCGCCGCCACCACCGGTCCGGTGAAGGCCAGCGCGGCCGTGGTGAGGAAGTCGTCGGCAAGGCCCAGCGCCAGCCTCGCCAGCACGTGGGCCGTGGCCGGAGCGATGCACAGCGCCCCCGCCCACCGCGCGGCGGCGATGTGAGCCTCCTCGCCGCCGGCGCCGCCCGGGCCTGCCGCGAGGTATTCCTCGCGGTACACCGGGTGGCCGGTCAGCACTTCCAGGGTCAGGGGGGCGACGAAAGCGGTGGCGCTGCGCGTCAGCGCGCAACGCACCTCGTGGCCGCGCTCGCGCAGGCGCCGCACCAGCTCCGCGGACTTGTAGGCGGCGATGCCGCCGCTCACGCCGAGCAGCACGCGCGGCGGCGGCGCGGCGCTCGCGCTCATCACGCCAACCCGGCGGCCGGCTCGTTCCACGGGTGGCTGCTGCGGCGGCGGCGGCATGCCGCTAGTGGACCTCGCCGGCCGGCTGCTCCTCGCTCGCCGCTTCGGGGCTCGGCTCGGGCTGCGGCGGCGGGCCGTATCCCCAGTCCACCTGGTGATTGGCGACCTCTTCCATCGCCAGCCGGGTGGGCTTGCGCTTGGTCGTGGCTTCGATCTTCGGCCGCGCGCCGCGGATCAGCTGCTCGGCGCGGCTGGCGGCCACCAGCACGAGGCGGAACTTGCTGTCCACCACGGGGGCGCGCTCTCGGGTCTTCTCTTCCATGAACGATTCTCCTGGATGACGGGTACTGGTCAGACGGCAGGATCACGAGACCGGCGGATTGCCGCGCTCGTGAAAGTCCTTGAGGATTTCCTGGACCCGGCCTCGCATGTGTTCCTGCCGGTAACGCTTCTCGAGGATGATGGCGGACAGGACCTCGCTCGCCCGGCGGGCGTCATCGTTGATTATCACATATTTGTAGCCGTCCGAGCGACGCATCTCCCATTGCGACACCGCCAGGCGGCGCGAAATGTCGTGCGGGTCGTCGAGGCCGCGCTGCGCCAGCCGTTCCTCGAGGACCCGGTAGCTCGGCGGCATGATGAAGATGCTATGGGCCTCCGGGTAGCGGGAGAGCACCCGCTCCGCACCCTGGACGTCGATGTCCATGAGCACGTCGATCCCGCGCTCGAGCCGCGGCGTCACCTCGGCCCACGAGGTGCCGTAGTAGTTGTTGTGCACCTCCGCCCACTCGAGGAACTGGTCGCCGGCGATCATCGCCTGGAACGTCTCGGCATTGGTGAAGTGATAGTCGCGCCCGTCCACCTCGCCGGCGCGCGGCCGCCGCGTGGTGTGGCTGACCGAGAAGGCCAGTCCTTCGCAGGCAGCCGCCAGGCCGCCGCCGAGCAGGCTGCGGACCAGCGTCGTCTTGCCGGTGCCGGACGGGGCGGAGAGGATGAAGAGCTCGCCGCGCTGGGGGGTGGATTCGCTCACGGCTCACCTCCTCACTCGACGTTCTGGACCTGCTCGCGCAGCTGCTCGCACAGCGCCTTGGCGTCGAGCACCTCGCGCACCATGGCGGCATTGCGGCACTTGGCTCCCAGGGTGTTGAGCTCGCGGAAGATCTCCTGGGTCAGGAAATCCAGCCGCTTGCCGGTCGCGCCTGCCTCGGCCGCCACCGCCCGGAAATGGCTCACGTGAGAGCGCAGCCGATCGATCTCCTCGCTCACGTCGCCGCGATCGGCCAGCAGCGCGATCTCCTGCGCCACCCGCGACTCGTCGAGCGGCTGCCCCGCGAGCAGCTCGGAGACGCGCCGCCGCAACGCCGCGGCGCTCTCCTCGAGGGCCGGGCCGCGCAGCGCGTCGAGCCGCCCGACGGTCGCCGCGAGCGCCGCCAGCCGCTCCTCGAGCGCCGCCGCCAGCCCAGCGCCCTCCGCTTCCCGGCTGGCGGCGAGCTGCGCCGCCGCCGCAGCCGCGGTGCTCAGCAGCAGCTCCTCGTCGAGCTCGTCCCAGCCCTCGGCGGCGCTCGCCACGCGCAGCGCCGAGGGCAGGCGCAGCAGGTCGCCGGCGGTCAGCCCGGCCGTCAGCACGCCGCCGTCGAGCAGCTGGCGCACCGCCGCGTTGACCGCCCGCACCAGCTCCAGGTCGACCGCCACGGCGTTGCCGCGCTCGCCCAGGGCGCGCACCTCGACGCGCGCCTCCACCCGCCCGCGCACCAGCTCCCGCGCCAGCAGCTCCCGCAGCGCCACCTCGCTCGCCCGCAGCTCGTCGTTGAGCCGCAGCTGGACGTCCAGGAAGCGGTGGTTCACCGCCTTCAAGCTGACGGTGACCGCGCGGCGCGCATTGCGCCCGCTGGCCTCCCCGTACCCGGTCATGCTGCGCATCGTGGCCTCCTGAGATTCTCTCCGGTTCTACCCCTGCCACCGCTCCCGCGCCAGCCTCTCGGCGGCAGCCTCGGCGGCGTCCAGCCGGCGCTTCAGCTCCTGCGCCGCGGCCTCGGTCCCGCCGGGCGCGCCGCGGCGGGAGACCGGCAGCGGTTCGCCGTACACCACGTGGACGGCGGCGAAGGGCAGCGGCACCAGGAAGCGGTCCCACGAGCGCAGCCGCCGGGCCCGGGAGGCGGCGATCGCGACCGGCTGCACCGGAAAGCCGCTCGCCGCCGCCGCCAGGATGACCCCCGGCTGCACCACGCCGAGGGGGCCTCGCGGCCCGTCGGGAGTGAAGGCCAGGTCGTAACCCTGCTTGCCCTTGCGCAACAGCTCCCGCATGCCGATCATGCCGCCTTTCTCGGGCGGCCCGCTCGAGCCGCGCGCCGCGTCGATGCCGAAGCGCGCCACCGTGCGGGCGATGAGCTCGCCGTCGCGGCTGCGGCTGATCAGCACCGAGATGCGCCGGCCACGATAGGCGTACGGCATCAGCAGCAGGTGCCGGTGCCAGAAAGCCAGGATGAAGCGCTCGTCCCGCGCCTCCCAGGCGCGCACCGCCGCGTCGCCATGGTGGCGCAGGCGCACCGAGGCGCGCAGCCCCCGGATGAGCCAGGCGGCGCCCAGCGACAGCGCCGCCACCTCGAGGCCCCCCCAGCCGCCGCCCCTGCCCTCGGCCCGCTCGCCGCCGCCGCCGCTCAGGCCCGGAACTGCAGCTCGTAGAGCCGTTTGTAGGTTCCCCCCAGGGCCAGCAGCTGGTCGTGCGAGCCCTCCTCGACGAGGCGGCCGGCCTCCATCACCACGATGCGGTCGGCCTTCATCACCGTCGACAGGCGGTGAGCGATGACCAGCGTCGTGCGCCCCTGCATCAGGTTGTACAGCGCCTTCTGCACCAGCGCCTCCGACTGGCTGTCGAGTTGCGAGGTGGCCTCGTCGAGGATCAGGATGGGAGCGTTCTTGAGCAGCGCGCGGGCGATCGCCAGCCGCTGCCGCTGCCCGCCCGACAGGCGCAGCCCGGCCTCGCCGATGACCGTGTCGTAGCCGTGCTGCAGCTGCATGATGAACTCGTCGGCGTAGGCCGCCGCCGCCGCCTCGCGCACCCGTTCGAGCGGCAGGTCGGTGCGGCCGTAGGCGATGTTGTGGCGGACGCTGTCGTTGAACAGCACCGTTTCCTGGGTGACGACGCCGATCAACGAGCGCAGGCTGCCGAGCCGCAGGTCCCGGATGTCCACGCCGTCGATGGCGACGCGCCCGCTCTCGGGGTCGAAGAACCGCGGCAGCAGGTTGACCAGGGTCGATTTGCCGGCCCCCGACGAGCCCACCAGCGCCACGATCTCGCCGGCCCTGATCCGGAGGTCGATCTGCTGCAGCACCTTGCGGCGCCCATCGTAGGAGAAGCCGACGCCCTCGTAGGCGATGCCCTGCACCACCTTGTCGGCGGACCGCGCCCCGGGCCGGTCGGCGATGTCGTTGGGGATCGACAGCAGGCGCGCCACCCGCTGCGCGGCAGCCAGCGCCTCCTGCAGCACCAGGTTGACCTTGTTGAGCCGCCGGATCGGGTCGTAGAGCATGAACAGCGTGGTCAGGAACTGCACCAGCTCGGGGGCCGACAGCCGGCCGGCCCGGATCGCCTGGCCCGAGTAGATGAGCAGCACCGCCGCGCCCAGCACGCCCAGCGTCTCCACCACCGGGCCCGACGACTGCGCCAAAAGCTGCGCCCGCAGGTTGACCCTGAGGTGGCGCCGGGTGGCCTCGCGGAACCGGTGCTGCTCGAACAGCTCCATGCCGAAGGCCTTGACCACGCGATGGCCGCGGATGCCTTCGGCCATCAGGCTCGTCAGGTCGGCCATCCGCTCCTGGCTGCGATGGCTGGTGCGGCGCATCCCCTTGCCGAACCGCACGATGGGATACAGCAGCAGCGGCGCCGCGATCAGCGACACCAGCGCCAGCTGGAAATGGCTCGACAGCAGGAAGACCAGCAGCACCACCAGGGTCACGGTCTGCTGGAACAGGTCCAGCAGGCGGTTCGAGACCGCGCTCTGCATCATCGCCACGTCGCTCACCACCCGCGACACCAGCTCGCCCGAGGTGTGCTCGGCGTGGAAGCGGCTCGACTGGTCGATGATCTGGCGGTACAGGTCGTTGCGGATGTCGGTGGTGATGCCGAAGCCGATGCGCTGGAACGCATAGCCCGAGATGAAGTCGGCGAACGAGCGCAGGAAGAACACCAGCACGAACAGGATGGGGACGAAGTACACCACCTCCGCGGGGCCGACGCCGAGCCGCCGCTTGAGCGCCGTGTAGCCGTGATCCAGCTGCCGGGACAGGTTGAAGCGCTGCTTCCAGCCGGCGACCCCGCCCGCCGCCGCCGCGCCACCGCCGGCGCCACCGCCAGCCCCCGGGCCACCGGCCGCCCCGCCGCGGGCTCCCGGCGCCGCCGCCGCCGGACCGATCGCGCCGACCGCCGGCATCCCGCCTCCCAGCGGATCGGGCGCGCGGTCGCCGGCGAGCAGCACCTCGGCGAAGATCGGCTTGATCAGCGACGCCGTCGCCGCCGTGGCGGCGGCGAAGAGGACGATGCCGGTCGCGGCCAGCAGCCCCCAACCGGCGTAGTGGCGCACGTAGCGCCAGAAGAAGGCCGGCAGCGTCAAGCCGCGAGCCCCCCGGCAGCGCGCACCCGCGCCAGCACCGCGGCGACCTGTTGCGCCGCGCGCGCGCTCGCCCCGCCCTCGCCGAGGCGCGGGCGCAGCTCGGCCAGCCCCTCCCGCATCCGCGCCAGCGCCTCGCCGCCGGCGAGCAGGCGCCTCGCCTCGGCGGCGATGCGCTCCGGCTCGGCCTCACCCTGCAGCAGCTCGGGCACCACCTCGCGGCCCAGCACCAGGTTGACCATGGCGAAGTTCGGCAGCCGCACCAGGAGCCTGGCCAGCACGTAGCTCCAGCGCGCCAGGCGGTACAGCACCACCATCGGCGTCCCCAGCAGCCCCACCTCGAGCGTCGCGGTGCCGGAAGCGCACAGCGCCAGGTGCGAGTCGGCGATGGCGCCGAAGCGGTCCTCGCTCACCACCCGCACCGGCAGCGCCGCGCCTGCCGCCGCGTGCGCTGCGAGATGCGCTGCCAGCAGGGCCTGCGGGATGCCGGGCGCGCGGATCAGCGACACCGCGACCGGCAGCTCGGCCGCGAGCCGCGCCGCCGCCTGCAGCATCGCCGGCAGCAGCGCCGCGATCTCGCTGGGCCGCGAGCCGGGCAGCAGCGCCAGGCGGTAGGGCTCGCCCGCCGCCAGCGGCTGGTCCCAGGCGCTCGGCAGCCGCGGCACCTCGTCGATCAGCGGATGCCCGACGTGCACCGCCGGCACTCCCGAGCGCCGGTAGAACTCGACCTCGAATGGGAACAGCACCAGCATCTCGTCGACCCGCCGCGCGATCGTCCGCACCCGCCCGCGCCGCCACGCCCACACCTGCGGACTGATGTAGTAGACGACAGGGATGCCCCGCCGCGCCAGCCGGCCCGCCAGCCGCAGGTTGAAGTCGGGAAAGTCGATCAACACCGCGGCGCGCGGATGCCGGCGGTCCACCGCCGCGAGCAGCGCGGCGAACACCTGGCGGATCCGCGGCAGCACCTTGAGCACCTCGACGACGCCGACGACCGCCACCTCGGAGCTGTCGGCGACCGCCTCGAGCCCCGCCGCCCGCAGCTCGGGGCCTCCCATCCCGAAGGCCGCGAGACCCGGCACCAGCCGTCGCAGCTCGGCGAGCAGCCGCGCGCCGTGCAGGTCGCCGGACGCCTCCCCCGCCACCACCAGCAGCTCCTCGCCGCCAGCCGGCGGGGTCGTCACGGGATTGGCGCCGGCGGGCCGGACGGGAACGGAAACATCAGCCAGGCGACGATCAGCCCGCCGCCCACCATGCCAAGGAACAGCTGCAGGAAGAGCGTGACCTGCGCCCGCCGGTCGCGCCGCCACAGGACGGTGAAGAAGATGCTCACCAGCAGCGCGTAAACCACCATCAGGAAGAAATGCGAGAGCAAGGTCACTCCTTCTGGCCGCTGGCGATGTCCCAGGCGTCCAGGACCAGCAGCAGGTTCATGAGGCCGGCGGTGAGCAGGAAGGCGGTGCCGTATTCGTAGCCCGGGGCCTCCTGCTGGCCCTCGTAGTGCAGCCCGTAGCGCATGACGAAGTAAGGCACGCCGGCGCAGGCCTGGCCGAACGTCGCCAGGTAGGTCAGCCACTGGCCGCGGATCGGCTGATACAGGTTGCCCTGCAGGCTGCAGCCGACGATCAGCGCGATCATCACCAGGGCGAAGAAGATCAGGCCGCGCACGGCCCGCTTGAGGTAGACATGCCCCAGGCCGGGCACCAGCCAGGCGAGCGCCACGGCCATCACCAGCTGCGCCGCCGGCAGCGACGCCGCCGCCGGAGCAGCCGCGGCGTCCGGCGACGCTGCGGGAGGTGCCTCGGAGCTATCGGTTTCCGCCAATCGGTTCCTCCTGTTCCTCTATTTGATCAAACAGCGTGCGCAGGCGCTCGCGGCTCTGGCGCAGGTCCTCGGGGACCAGCCGGACCTCCGCCAGGACGGTCATGAAGTTGGTGTCTCCGGCCCATCGCGGCACCACGTGGAAATGATAATGGTCCGGCACCCCGGCGCCGGCCACCTGGCCCAGGTTCATGCCGAGATTGAAACCCTGCGGCGCGTAGGCTGCCGCCAGTACCCGGCGGGCCCGCAGCACCAGCGGCCAAAGCTCGCCCTGCGCCTCGGGAGAGCTCGCCTCCGGCGTGGCGACGTGCGCGAGCGGCGCCACCATCAGGTGGCCGGACGAATATGGATGGAGGTTGAGCATCACCAGGTGGTAACGCGTCGTCGCGACGACCAGCCCATCGGGATCGTCGGGCCGGCGCGCCGCGGCGCAGAAGAAACAATCCGAATCGAGCCGCTGCTGAGTGATGTAGGCCTGCCTCCAGGGCGTGAACAGAGTCTGCATCGCGAGTGGGCTGGGAGGCAAGGCCGTCGCACGCACGGCCGGGGCGCACGGCCGGGACGCTGGCTCAGCACTCGCCGTTGAGCAGTTCCCTCAGCTCCTTGCCCGGCTTGAAATACGGGATACGCTTCGGCGGCACCTTGACCTTGTCGCCCGTCTTCGGGTTGCGCCCGGTGCGCGCGCCGCGATGGCGGATGCGGAAGCTGCCGAATCCCCTGAGCTCGATCTTCTCGCCATCCTTGAGCGAGTGGACGATGCTGTCGAACACCGTGTTGACGATGATCTCGGCGTGCTTCTTGGTCAGCTGCGTGGTCCGAGCCACCTCCTCTACCAGCTCGGCCTTGGTCATGCCGTCCTTCAAAGGCACCGTCGTCATCTCCCACCCCTTTCCTCAGAATGGCCGCCGGCCGGCCAGGGGGGCCCCAGGCGCGCCACACCTGCCACACCCGCGGTGAACCCGCCGCTCCCTCGTCCCCCCGACCTACTCTGAAGACCCCGCCTGCTCTTCCTGCTGTTTCTTGCCTTCCCGCCGCTTGCCGCGGCTGGTTTCCGCGGCACCTGAAGTCCCCGCGGCGGCGCTTTGGGCGGACCCCTTCTGCGCCCTGGGCGCCGGCTGCGCATGCTCTTCGCCAGCCTCGCCAGCCGCCGCGTGCTCCGCCTCCGGTTCCGTCGCCGCCTCCGCCTCCGCCTCCACATGGAGGGGGGAGGCGGCGGCGGTCTCGAGCGCCCCGGCCGGCCCTGCGGCCGAGGCGGCGATCGCGGCGGCGCTGTGCCGGCGCGCGGCGGCCTCGGCCTTCATCTCGGAAACCTCGTTGGGGGTCGGCTGCGTCACGCCGCGCATCGACAGGCCGACCTTCTTCTCGTCCTCCTCGATGCGCAGGATGCGGGTGCGGACGTAGTCGCCGACCGCGAAACGGTCCTCGAGCTTGACGCCGCTCGGCACGTCGATCTCGCTGACGTGAGCCAGGCCCTCGAGCCCGTTGTAGATGTCGATGAACAGGCCGAAGTCGGTGACGTTGACGATGCGGCCGCTCAGCACGTCGCCGACCTTGTGCTGGCGCGCGAACTCGTCCCATTCGTTGGGCATGAATTCCTTGATGGACAGCGACACGCGCTGGTTCTCGACGTCGATGTTGGTGATGCGCGCCCTCACCACGTCGCCCTTCTTGAGCACCTCGCTGGGATGCTTGACGCGCTTCGTCCAGCTCATGTCCGAGACGTGGATCAAGCCGTCGATGCCGTCGGTGATCTCGACGAAGGCGCCGAACTCGGTCAGGTTGCGCACCTTGCCTTCGATCACCGTTCCCTCGGGGTGGGTGTCGGACAGCTCCTCCCAGGGGTTGCGCTCGGTCTGGCGCAGCGACAGGCTGATGCGGCGCTGATCCATGTCGAGCTCGGAGACGATCGCCTCCACCTCGTCGCCCACCTCCAGGATCTTGGCCGGATTCACCACCTTCTTGGTCCACGACATCTCGCTGACGTGGATCAAGCCCTCGACGCCCTCCTCGATCTCGACGAAGGCGCCGTAGTCGACGAGCGACACCACGCGGCCGCGCACGCGCGAACCGATCGGATATTTCTTGTCGACCAGCGTCCAGGGATCGTCGCCCTTCTGCTTGTAGCCGAGCGACACCCGCTCGGTCTCGGGATCGAACTTGAGGATCACCACCTCGACCTCGTCGCCCACCGAGAAATGCTCGGAAGGGTGGTTGACGCGGCCCCAGGAGATATCGGTGATGTGCAGCAGGCCGTCGATGCCGCCGAGATCGATGAACACGCCGTAGTCGGTGATGTTCTTGACCACGCCCTTGAGCCGCGCCCCCTCTTCGAGCTTCTTCAGGGTCTCGGCCTTCTTCTTGACCAGCTCGGTCTCGAGCACCGCCTTGCGCGACAGCACGATGTTGTTGCGCCGCCGGTCCAGGCTGATGACCTTGAATTCCATTTCCTGGCCGCGCAGCGACTCGAGGTTCTTGACCGGCTTGATGTCCACCAGCGAACCGGGCAGGAAGGCGCGCAGGCCGACGTCGACGGTGAGGCCGCCCTTGATGCGATCGGTGATGCGCCCCTTGATGACCCGGCCTTCCTTGTAGGCGCGCTCCACCTCCGTCCAGCGACGCATGCGCTGCGCCTTGATGCGCGACAGCAGGACGTGGCCCTCCAGGTCCTCGGTCTTCTCGAGCAGCACGTCCACCTCTTCGCCGACCGCCACCGTCAGGCGGCCTTCGCGGTCGGTGAACTCCTCGATCGGGATCAGGCCTTCCGACTTGTAACCGACGTCCACGATCACCGAGTTGGAGGTCACTCCGATCACGCGTCCGGGGACGATCTCTCCCTCGGTGAGATTGCGCATGCTCTCGTCATACAAATCGAGGAGCTTCTGGTAGTCCTGCTGCTCCTGGTGTTGCTCCTCCCCGTCGGACTCAGCCGTCATGGTGGGCTGGTCCTGGCTTTCTTCACTGGCCGGCATAAAAAGACGTACCTCCTTGGGCATGGGATTCTGACGCTTGGCCTCGAGTCTCCATCGGCTGCCCTGCGTCTGCCTGGGAATCGGCCGGCAGCCGCCTGACTCTCACGGCGCCTCGAAGCGCCGGCAGAGCGCCCCACACAGCGGATGGGAGAAAAGAAACCATCGAGTTCCACTTAACTTGTTGAGAACTCGGGACGTAAGAGTATAGGGCCGCAACCCCGAAGTGTCAACCGCGGTTACCCGCCGCAGGTAGCCGCGGCGCTGACGGCGGCCGGCCACGCCTCATCCGCCGGGACTGCCGCCGGCTCAGTGGTTTGAGCGACGCCCGCCACGCTCGCGACGCTCACCACGCTCGCCACGGCCGCCGCCCTCGCGTCGTTCGAAGCTGCCGGCCTTGTCCGCGCCAGGGCGGCCTGGCGGCCCAGCCCCGCCACCCAATCCAGCCATTCGGCGAGCACCACCAGCGTCCACAGGGCCCGGGCATGGTCGCGCTCCCTCCGCAGGTGCTCGCCGAACAGCGCCACGGCCGCCGCCTCGTCGACACCCGCGCCGCCCAGCCGCCCGGAGGTGAGGCGCTCTTCGGCCCAGGCGCGCAACGGCCCCCGCAGCCAGGACGCCAGCGGCACCGACAACCCCCGCTTGCGCCGGTGCACGACCCGGTGCGGAAGATATCGCAAAGCGTAGCGTTTCAGGAAGACCTTCGTTGCGAGCCCGCGCACCCGCTGATCGTCTCGCAGGCCGGCGGCCAGCTCCATGACGTCGCGGTCGAGGAACGGCGCCCGCAGCTCGAGCGCGAAGTGCATGCTGGCGCGGTCGGCCTTGGTCAGCAGCCCCTCGGCGAGCGAGGTCTCCAGGTCATGCTGCTGCACGCGGTCGAGGACGGACCCGCTTGCAATGTCGGCGCCCTGCAACGATGCCTCCGTACGGCTCGTTTGCGGGGTGACGACCGACCCGCTGGCACTGTCGGCGCCCTGGGCCAATGCCTCCGCGCGGCTCCTTTGCGGGGTGCCGGCGGACGGCTTCGGGCTGGTTTTGGGCGGCTTCGCCGCGGCGGGACAGCCCAGCCGCGCCAGCGTCTCGGGCGCGATGTTCGAGGTCCATAGGAGGTGCCGCGCGAGCCCCTCGAGGCCGTCGCCGGCAACGAAACGCTTGAGCAGGAACGACAGGGTCACCTTCTTGTCGCTCGGCGGCAGGCGCGCCACGACGCCCGCCAGCAGGCTCCGCGCCGACCGCGGCAGCCGCTCGTAGCGCTCGGCGAGCCAGACGCCGCTGTGGGTGGGGTAGCCGCCGAAGAGCTCGTCGCCGCCCTCGCCCACCAGCACCTGCCGGACCTCGGCGGCGGCGCGCCGGGCGAGCAGCGCCGCCGGCACCCAGGCCGGGTCCGCCAGCGGCTCTCCGGCCATCCGCACCAGCTCGGGCAGGCACGACGTGAAGTCCTCGGGCCGCACCCACACCTCGGTCGTGGTGAGCCCCAGCCGGCGCGCCACGCTCGCGGCGACGTCCCCCTCGTCGTAGCTCGTTTCCGGGAAGCGCAGCGAGAAGGCCCGCAGCGGCACGTCCGGGCGCACCGACCGCGCCACCGCCGTGACCAGCGAGGAGTCCACCCCGCCCGACAGGAAGACGCCGCAGGACACCTCGACGTCCGTCTGGCGTGCCACCGCCTGGCGGAACACGCGGTCGAGATCGTCGATCGTCGGCGCCGCCGGCGCGGCCGCCCTCGCCAGCCCCCCGGGCCGCCACCGCCAGTAGCGCTCGCGCCGGACGCCGCCGGCATCGATCACCACGCGCTCTCCCGGGCCCAGCTTCTGCACTCCCGAAAAAGGCGTGCTCGGCACCGCGAAGCAGCCGAAGCGGAGGTAATGCGCCAGCGCCTCGCCGTCGGCGGCCCGCGCGCCTGCGCGCCCGACCACGCTCGCGGCGAGCGCCGCCAGCTCGGTGGCGAACCAGGCCCGGCCGATGTCCTCGTGCGCGGCCGGATCGGCGCGAAAGAACAGCGGCTTCTCGCCGGCGCGGTCGCGGACCAGCATCAGGCGGCGCCGCGCGGGGTCCCAGAGGCCGATCGCGAAGGCGCCGATCAGGACCTCAGGGAACGCCTCGCCCAGCTCGAGGTAGAGCCCGGGGATCACCGCCACGTCCGTCGCCTGCGCCACCGGCCGGCCGCGCGCCGCCAGCCAGGCCTTCAGCTCGCGGTGATTGTCGATCTCGCCGTTGCAGACGGCCACCACGCCGCTGGCGGCGTCGATCAGCGGCTGGCGCCCGTCCGCCACGCCGCGGATGGCCAGCCGCGTCGCGCCGAGAACGGCCGCGCCGGCGGCGTGCAGCGCCGAAGCGTCGGGGCCGCGGTGCGCCAGCGCGCCCAGCATCTCCTCGACCTCGCCGGCGGCTTCGGGACCGAGGTCGGCGACGCCGCCGGGATCGCCTAAGGCGGTCTGGCGGAAGCTGACGATGCCGCAGATGCCGCACATGATGGGGTCGAGATCCTCCGGCAGCCGAACGCCGGCCGCCAGCGAGCAGGGTCTTCCATTATAGCCCGGGGGGCCAACCCCGGCCGGGGCCAGGGCTTGCCGCGTCGCTACCCGCTGCGGCTCGACGCCAGGGCCGCCTCGATCTCGGACCGCACCCGCCCGTCCGCTTCCCCGGCCAGCGCCGCCGCCAGCGCCGCATGCGCCGCTTCGCCACCCAACCGCCCGAGCGCCCAGGCGGCATGGCCGCGCACCACCGCCGAGCCGGCGCCACCCAGCGCCGCGGCCAGCGCCGGCACGTAGCGCCGGTCGCCGCAATTGCCCATGGCGACGGCGGCGTTGCGCTGCAGCCCCTCCTGCTTGGCCCGCTTCATCGGGCTGCCGCGGAAGCGCGCCACGTAGCCGTCGCGGTCCAGCAGCAGGAGCCCGACCAGGTCGAGCGCGCCGCGATCCTGCGGCAGCTCCAGCTCGGGGTGGTCGGCGCCCGCGGCCTTGTGGTTCCACGGGCACACCTCCTGGCAGACGTCGCAGCCGAAGACCCAGTCGCCCACCAGCTCGCGGGCCGCCGCCGGCAGCTCCCCGCGGTGCTCGATCGTCCAGTAGCTGATGCAGCGCCGGCTGTCCAGCCGGTACGGCTCCGGCAGCGCCCCGGTCGGGCAGGCATCCAGGCACCGCGTGCAGCGCCCGCACAGGTCCGCGACCGGCGCGTCGGGCGCCAGCTCGAGGGTCAGGAAGAGCTCCCCGAGCAGGAACCAGGAGCCCCCCTGCCGGTGCAGCAGGTTGGTGTTCTTCCCCACCGCGCCCAGGCCGGCCCGGGCCGCCAGCTCGCGCTCGAGCACCGGCCCGGTGTCCACGTACGGCCGGGTCCCGGCGCCCGGGAACGCCGCCGCGATCCGCGCCGCCAGCGCGCGCAGGCGCTCGCCCATGACGTCGTGGTAGTCGCGCCCGCGCGCATACCGCGCCACGTGCGGCCAGAGGTCCCCGCCCGGCTCGCGCTCCCCGGCCAGCGGGTGGTATTGCAGGGCCACGCAGAGCGCCGACCGCGCCCCCGCCAGCACCGTCGCCGGCTGCAGCCGCGCCAGCAGCCGCCGCTCGAGGTAACCCATGCCCGCCAGGTCGCCGCGCGCCAGCCAGCGCACGAACGCCTCCCCGGTCGCGGCTGCCTCCAGGGTCGCCACCCCGGCGCGGTCGAACCCGGCAGCGAGCGCCCACCCCTTGAGCAGCTCCGCCAGCTCCCGCGGTCCCTGTGGCTCGTGCTCCATGCCGTCAATTCTAAGGACTGCCCACCGAAATACGGTGACGCATCGAGGGCGGGGCCCGGGCGCCGGCTCGCCGCCGGCCGCGTCGCCTTCCGAACGCACCCGGCCCGCATGCCGCCTGAGATAGACTTCCTGGCCATGTCCGCGAAAGCCGATTGGATCGAAGAAGGCCAGAGCGCGCCCGACTTCACCCTGCGCGCCGATGACGGCAAGGAGGTCCGCCTCTCCGCCTTGCGCGGCCAGCCGGTCGTGCTCTACTTCTACCCCAAGGACGACACCCCGGGCTGCACCCGCGAGGCGTGCGCGTTCCGCGATCGCAAGGCGGAGCTGGCGGCCCACGGCGCCGCCGTGCTCGGCGTCTCGCCCGACGACGTCGCCAGCCACGGCAAGTTCCGCGACAAGTTCAGCCTCAACTTCCCGCTGCTCGCCGACCCCGGCCACAAGGTGGCCGAGGCGTACGGCGCGTGGCGCGAGAAGAACCTCTACGGCAAGACCTCGATGGGCATCCAGCGCTCGACCTTCCTGATCGATCGCACCGGCAAGGTGAGCAAGGTCTGGAAGCGCGTCAACGTCGACGGTCACGACGCCGAGGTGCTCGCCGCCCTGGCGCAGCTTTAGCCTTGTCCCGCACGGCGGCGCCCTGTCGGCGCCGTCGCTGGCGCTCGCGCCGCCGCGCGCTGCCGAGCTCACGGGCTTCGCGCTCTTCGCCATCGGCCTCTCCGGCGTCCTCGGCACCGCCTTCGCCTTTCTCTGTCAGCTCTACGCTCAGCGCCACCCGGGCGCCACCGAGGCCGCCGTGCTGCTCACCTCCGAGCCCGTGGTCGCCGCCCTCTTCTCGGTGGCCGTCGGCCGCGAGCCGTGGACCATCCTGAGCGCCGCCCATCCCGAGCGCGCCCATCCCGAGCGCCCATCCCAAGCGCGCCCATCCCGAGCGCCCGCCGCGCCGCCGCTCCTCCCCGCTTCCCGGCCGGCAGGGCCCCGGGGGTTGCGGGGGGATCGATTCGATGCTATTCACACTCCGCGATCGCCACCGAGCGCCAGGACCGAGGCCGGAACCGAGCACCAGGAAGGAGCGCGATGGAACTCTTCCAGCAGATGGCCGGCATGGGGCACGAGCGGGTGCTCTTCTGCTCGAGCCCCGCGGTCGGCCTGCGGGCCATCATCGCCATCCACTCGACCGTGCTGGGACCGGGGCTGGGCGGAGTGCGGATGTGGCCCTACGCCACGATGGACGAAGCGCTGACGGACGTGCTGCGCCTGTCCCGCGGCATGACCTTCAAGGCGGCGGCCGCCGGCCTCAACCTCGGCGGCGGCAAGGCGGTGATCCTGGGCGATCCCAAGCAGGAGAAGTCGGAAGCGCTGCTGCGCACCTTCGGCCGCTACGTCGAGTCGCTGGGGGGCCTCTACATCACCGCCGAGGACGTCGGCACCGACATGGACGACATGGAACAGATCCTCGCCGAGACGCGCTGGGTCACCGGCCTCTCCCCTTCCCAGGGCGGCGGCGGCGATCCCTCGCCGGTGACCGCGTTCGGAGTCTTGCAGGGAATGAAGGCCGCCGCCGCCTGGCAGCTTGGAAGCCAGCAGCTTGCCGGTCTCACCGTCGCCGTCCAGGGCCTCGGCAGCGTCGGCTTCGCGCTCGCCCGCTACCTCAGGGAGGAAGGGGCGAAGCTCCTCGCCGCCGACATCGACCCCCAGGCGACGGCCAGGGCGACCGCGGAGCTCGGCGTCGAGATCGTCCCGCCGGCCGAGATCCTCGCGGCCGAGTGCGACGTCCTGGCGCCTTGCGCCATGGGCGCCGTGCTGGACGACAGGAGCATTCCGCGGCTGCGCTGCAAGATCGTGGCAGGCTCCGCCAACAACCAGCTCGCCGACGAACAGCGCGATGGCCAGGCCCTGCACGCCCGCGGCATCCTCTATGCCCCCGACTTCGTCCTCAATGCCGGCGGCCTGATCAACGTCTACAGCGAGCTGACCGGTTACAACCGCGAGACCGCGATGAACATGGCGCGGGGCCTCTACCAGAACACCACCCGCATCTTCGAGATGTCGCGCACGCACGGCATCACCACCTCGGTGGCCGCGCACCGCGTCGCCGAGGCCCGCATCGCCAGCGTCACCGCGATGCGCTCTCGCTTCTGGGCGCGCAAGGTGCGGATCATGAGGGACGGCTCCTCTCTGAGATGACCGACACCCCCGCGTCGCGGCCGGCCCGGAGCATCAGCATCGTCGTCCCGGACCTGGACTCGCCGCTGGTCGATCGCACGCTCGCGGCCTTGCACGACCAGGGCGCCCCGGGGCCGGGCGTCGAGGTGCTGGTGGTGGGGAGCGACGCCCCGGGCCTGGTGCCGCGGGACGGCGAGGTGCGCTTCGTCGCGGCCGCCGAGCGCCTCAACCCGGCGGCGGCACGCAACCGCGGCGTCGCCGCCGCCCGCGGCGAGCTGCTGCTCTTCACCGACGCCGACTGCCGGCCCGCCGCCGGCTGGATACGGCAGCTGGCGGCGGCCCTCGACCGCGCCCCGGTGGCCGGCGGCGCCGTCACCTTCCCGCGCGCGGGCTCGGACCGCGGCGCCGGTGCCGGCATCTGGGCGCTGGCCGACAACATCGCCTCGTTCCACCCCTTGCTGGCCGACCGTCCGGCCGAGGGCGACACCCGGCGGCCGCTCGGCAGCCTGAACCTGGGGGTGACGCGCGCCGCCTGGGAGCGCGTCGGGCCGTTCGACGAGGGCCTGCCCACCAGCGAGGACCACGATTGGGTCCTGCGCGCCCGCGCCGCCGGCCTCGCCACCGCCTTCGTGCCCGGGGCTCTGGTCGAGCACGCCGCGGTGCGCGCCGGCCGCCGCGACCTCGAAGCCCACGCCGCCTGGTACGGCACCCATTTCCGCACCTTCCTGGCCCGTCATCCAGGCGCCTTCGCCGGCGGACCGACCTGGGCCACCCGCCGCCGGCTCCGCCTGGCCGCGCCCCTCAAGTCCTGGACCGGCGCCATCGCCATCTTCCTCCGGCACCCGACTCTGCTCCCCTGCTGGCGTGCCCTCCCAGCCGTGGCCGCCTTCCGCCGCGCCTGGTACCAGGCCATCCTCGACACCTGGACCGACCGCTAAATCCGACAGGCGTAAGGAGATGACACAATCCGCCCCATGCGCTCCTCCGAGCGGCGCTTCCTGCAGTCCACCCTGGCGGCCTACGGCAGCCAGCTCGGCCGCGTGCTCATCCGTGCCGCCAGCGACCTGGCCCTGGCGCGCATCATCCTGCCCGAGGCGATCGGTCTCTACGACCTCGCCCTGGCCCTGGCGGTGATCGCGGCCATCGTCCGCGACCTCGGCCTGCCGTACGAGCTGGTGCGCCACCCCCAGCGCCCCTTCGCTGCCGTGCTGGCCTGGGAGGCGGGTGCCGGCCTCGTGCTCAGCGCCGTCCTGGTCCTGGCGGCGCCGGCCACCGCCGGGCTCGACCCCCGGCTGCCGGCGGTGCTGGCGGTCTACGCCTGGTGGGTGCTGCTCGACGGCCTGGCGGTGGTGCCGCGGGTCTACTACGAGTGCGAGCTGCAGGTCGGCCGCCTGGTGGCGCCCGAGATCGCCCGCGGCGCCACCATCGCCGTCGTGTCGATCGCCCTGGCCGCCGCCGGCGCCGGCGTCTGGGCCCTGGTCGCCGGCCAGCTGGCGGGCGCGGCGCTCTTCGCCGTCCTGCTGTGGCGCCGTGTCTGGGGCCTCATCCCGCTGCGGCTCACCCGCGCCGACCTCGCGGCCCTGCCGTCGCTGATCGGCCGCAGCTATTTCCTCTTCCTGATCGCGCTCGCCGCGCTGCCGGTGCCGCAGGTGAGCAAGCTCATCGTCGGCTCCGGGCTCGGGATCGCCGCCGGCGCCTTCTGGACCGCCCAGTACAACAAGGCGCGCGAATGGGGGTTCCGCCTGCAGGAGCTGGTGATGCCGGCGGTGGCGCGGGTGCTCTATCCGGCGCTCATCGAGTACCGCCAGCACGGCGACCGCCCGCGCTACCTCGCCGCCTACCGGCTCGGCACCGTCAGCCTGCTCGGCCTGCAGACGCTCGGCGGCTACTTCCTGGCGTGCAACGCCGAGGTCGTGCTGGTGCGCATCCTGATCGGTCCGCGCTGGGCGCCGGCCGTGCCGCTGGTGCAGGTGCTGTGCTTTGCGCCGCTCGCCGATCCCTTCTCGCCGCTCGGCGGCGAGCTGCTCAAGAGCGAGGGCCAGGACCGCGCCTGGTTCGCCGTCGTCGCGCTCAACATCGCCTCGCTGACGCTGTTCGGCGTCCTGCTCACCCGGCGCCTCGGCGCCGTCGGCATGGCGTGGGCCAACTACCTGCTCTTGGGCAGCCTGCTGATGACCTGGCGCGTCTACCGCATCCTGGGCCGCGCCGAGCTCGGCCGCCTGGCGCGCGACCTCCTGTACCTCTACTTGGTCCCGCTGCCGCTGTTCGCGCTGGTGGTCTGGTGGGCGCCGCCGGCGACCTGGTGGCGGCTGGGCGCCTCCATCCCGGCGGCGGCGGCGGTCTTCGCGCTCTACCTGGCGCGCTTCCGCGGCCCGTTCCGCGACTTCTTCTCGACCGCTCCCGAGCCGGCGCCCGCCGCCGTCGCCGCCAGCCTCGCCGGCGAGGCGGCGCCGCTGCCCGGCGATCCGGCGGGCGCCGCGCGGCGCCCGCTCGCCGAGCCCTGATGCGCGTCGCCTTCGTCATGCCCGGAGTCGGCGTGGTCGCGCGCGGCGCCGAGGCGTTCGTGGTCGAGCTGTGCCAGGGCCTTCAGGCGCTGCCCGGTTTCGAGGTGCGCCTCTTCTGCCGCGGTCCGGCGCCGGTGCCGCACACCCGCATCCGTGCCCTGCCGCGGGACCAGCCGCTCCTCGGCGCCCTGTACGGCGCCACCCGCATCGGCCGCAAGGCGCTCGACAGCCTCTATCTCGACCCGCTGAGCCTCGAGTGGTACACGGCGGCGCTGTCGGCCCTGCCGCACCTTTGGCGCGGCGGCTTCGACGCGGTGGTGATGGAGGGCGGCCTGGTCGGCGCCTGGCTCTGCCGCCTGCTGCGGCGCGTTCGTGGCGTGCCGTTCGTCGACGTCGCCCACGGCGTCGACCCGAAGTGGGAGGGGGCCTTCGCGCGCCAGCGTCCCGACCGCGTGGTGACCTTCACCGCCGCCGCCGCCGCGATGGTGCGCGCCCGCGCCCCGCGCGCCGCGATCGCGGTCATCCCGCACGGCATCGACCTCGAGCGCTGGCAGGCCCCTGCCGCGGCCGGGGCGCCGGGCGGGTCCCCGGCGATGCCCCGGCCGCGGGTGCTCTGCGCCGGCGCGGTCGACGCCCTCAAGCGCATGCACCTGGCGGTCGAGGCGGTGGCCAGGCTGCCGGCCGGGGGCAGCCTGACCGTGCTCGGCGACGGACCGGAGGCGGCGGCGCTCGATCGGCTGGCGGCCGAGCGGCTCGGCGCCGGGCGCTATCTGCGGCGGGTGGTGCCGCGCGACGAGATGCCGGCCTGGTATGGAGCCGCGGATTGCTTTACCCTACCGTCGCGCACCGAATCGTTCGGCCTGGTCTACCTCGAAGCGCTGGCTTGCGGCCTGCCGGTGATCGCTCCGGACGACGCCGTGCGGCGCGAGGTGATCGGCGACGCCGGCCTGTTCTGCGACGTGACCGACGCCGGCGCCTATTCCGCGGCGCTGGCCGAGGCGCTGTCGCGCGACTGGGGCGGGCTGCCGCGCCGCCGCGCCGAGCGCTTCCCGATCGCCGCCACCGTGACCGCCTACGCCGACCTGCTGAGATCCCTGCGGCCATGACCCGTCTGCGCGTCCCGATCCTGATGTTCCATCACGTCGAGGCCGTGCCGGCCCGCGGCCTCGCGCCGCCGCCGCTGCACCCCGACAGCTACCTCGGCCGCCGCGAGCTCGCCAGGGTGCTCGACGTTCTCGCCTATCACGGCCACCGCACCCTGACCCTGGCCGAGGCCGCCGAACGCTGCCGCACCGGGCGCCGGCTGCCCCGCCGCACCGTGGTGCTCACCTTCGACGACGGCTGCCGCTGCTTCCGGGAGCACGTCCTGCCCGAGCTGGTGGCGCGCGGCATGACCGCCACCCTGTTCGCGGTCAGCGGCGAGCTGGGCGGCACCAATCGCTGGGACCGCCCGCCGCCCGGGGACGGACCCGCCGAGCGCCGGGAGGATCTCCTCGACGGGCCGGCGCTGCGCGGCGTCGCCGCGGCCGGCGTCGAGGTCGGGTCGCACGGCCGGCACCACCGCGATCTGACCGCTTGCGACGCCGCCGGGCTCGCCGACGAGGTGGCGGGCTCGCGCGCCGAGCTGGCGGCTGCCCTCGGGGCGCCGGTCGCCACCTTCTGCTATCCCTACGGCCGCCTCGACGAGCCCGCCCGCGCCGCCGTCGCCGCCGCGGGATATGCCGCCGGCGCCGCCATCCACGGCTTTTCCTGGGCGAGGCCGGGCGACCCCTTCGCGCTGCCCCGCCTGCCCGTCAACCCTGGAATCAGCCGCTTCGAGCTGCTGCTCAAGGCCAGCGGCGCCTATCCCTGGTGGAGCCGCCTGCCGCGTCTCGGCCTGCTGCGCGCCCTGCGCCGCCGCGGCGGCGAGCGGCGCGAGGCGTCGTCGCCGTCCGGCTCTCCCGGCGGCGCGGGAGGCTCGCGGCGATGAGCGCCGGGCCCTCGCGGCGGGGGACCACCGTCCCGCCGCCACCGCCGCGCCGTGCGCCCCTGGGGTCCCTGCTGGCCCGGGACTTCCGGCGCCTCCTGCGGGTGAAGGGGCGCGGCTTCTGGCTGGGGCTCTGCGATGCGGTGCTCTTCGACTCCGGTTTCCAGGCGCTGGTGGCGTACCGCGTCGCCCACACGCTGCTAAGCTGGCGCGTACCGATTTTGCCGGCGATCTGCCGGCGCTGGGCGATCGGCGCCTGCGGCGTCGACATCCTGCCGCGCGCCGAGATCGGCGGCGGCTGCATCATCGCTCACGGCGTCGGCCTGGTGATCGGGGGCTACACGGTGATCGGCGAGGACTGCACCCTGCTGCACGGCGTCACTCTCGGCGAGGCCCGCTTCGACGAGCTCGACTACCCGCGCGTCGGCAACCGCGTCACCATCAGCGCCGGCGCCCTGGTGCTCGGCGGCGTCACCGTCGGCGACGACGCCACCATCGCCGCGGGCGCCGTGGTGCTTGCCGACGTGCCCCCCGGCGCCACCGTCGCAGGCGTCCCGGCGCGCGTCCTGCGGACCGCCGCCACGGCCGCCGACGCCGCTGCCGCCACCGCCGGCTCCGCACTGCCGCCGGCGGACTCATCCGGCGCCTGAGCCCCAGGCGGGAGGACACCAGACATGGAATGCACCGCCGCCTTGCCGCCTCGCCCTCACGCCGGCCCACGCCTCGGCCTGGCCGGCGCGCTCGCCCTCGCCACTGCCGCCCTGATTCCGGCGGTGGCCGCCGTCAACACCGCGGCCGCGGCCGCGCCGCGGTCATTCGCCGCCCTGATGCCCGCCGCGCGCGGCGTGACTACCGCGGTAGCCGCACACGCGGCAGCGCCAGCCACGGCGCCGGCTGCCGCCATGGCCGGCGCCGCGGCTGCGATCTGCGACTCGACGGCGTCGCTCACCGTCATCGGCATGGATACCGAGTCCGGGCTGCTGCTGTTCGCGGTCGGCGGACCGGGCGGCGCCGGCTCCTGGATCGTCGCCCTGGACGCCGGTCCTGCCGCTGGCACCGGCGCCGGTGACGCACCCATCTCGACGCCCAGCGCCCGCGCCTGGCCCGAGCGGCAGGGAGGCCGCTTCGGCGGCTCGGTCGGACCCGGACCGGTGGTGGCGCTCCAGCCCTGCGGCCCCGACTGCCTGCAGGCGTCGCGCTTCGAGCATGGCGAGTGGCAGCCGCTCGGCGAGCCCCTCAACGTGCCCAGCGCCAGCACCGTCGCCGTGACCTACGACGAGAGCGGCGCGCCCTGGCTGGTGGCGCACGCCGCCGCCAACCAGGAAGGTCTCGTCCAGGCCTTCTCGTTCCGCTACGAGGGGCGCGCCTGGAAGAGCCGCGGCGGCCTGGCGGTGACCGCCGTCAGCCAGCCGCAGGCCGTGCCAGCGCCGCAGCGCCGCGACGGCGTGATCACCGGCACGGGCCTCTTTTCGGCAAGCGGCCCGCCGACCACCTGGGTGCAGGGACTCCCCGGCGTGCCACCCGCCCGCCGCGGTCAGCTGCTGGCGCTGCCCGGAAGCGGCGCCGCCTACATCGCGGGCGATGGCGTCGCCTACCTGTCCGCCGATTCAGGCAAGACCTGGCGCCGCTCGACCTGGACACCCTGGGGCGGCGGCGACACCACCGGCATGTGGCGCCAGGGCATCGACTACGGCATCGACCTGCCCTTCGGCGACCACCGCGGCGAGCTGCGGCTCGTCTGGTTCGATCGCCGGAGCCCCGCCGCCGAAAGGATGGTGCTCGCCCGTCTTGGCCCCGGCGGCGCCTGGACCGAGCTTGCGGCGGCGCCGACCGACGTCACCACCCGCAACGGCGACCATCTGCCGGTCAACCAGGTGCTCATCCCCCGCGGCGACGCCTGGCTCCTGCTCTCCGGATGCGCCGCCACCGCCACCGGCTCCGGGCTGGTCCTCCGCACCTTCGAGAAGAACCAGCTCTCGGAGCCTCGCTTCATCCCCATTGCGGTCGAGGCCAAGCCGCCTGCAGATGCCAAGCCGCCTGCCCCGTCCGAGCACTGATCCAGGAGCCAGTGTCCCGGATTGCTCGCTGACTCCTGCCGCGAATTTCGAGACGGGATGTTACCCGGCGCCGCGCAGGCGGCGGTTCTCGCGCAGCAGGTGATTGAGCCACAGCACCGCCGCGAGCAGACCCAGGAAGAGCACGGCGGCGATCACCGCCAGCACCACGAAGTTGCGCAGCCACGTGTCGCGCTCCGCGTGGATCTCGCCGATCCAAGCCTGGCGCTCGGCCGCGGCGTCGCGATGGATCTCGTCGAGGAAGTCGTGCTGCTGGCGGCGCAGCTCCTCGCCGAGGGCGCCGTGGAGGGCATCGGCGAGGCCGAGGAAGGCGCCCTGGCTGCCGGCGCGCATGGCCTCGGCCAGGCGGCGGTCGAAGCCGCCGGTCGGGGCGCCTCCCGGGCCCGCGCCGGGCGGCGCCGTCACCTGGCCCAGCAGGTCGGCGACGGCGCGGGTGATGCCGGTGCGGACGCCGCCGGCGACGGCGGACGACAGCGCGGGTGCCGCGGCGCCTGCCGCCGACGCCGCGAGGTCCTGCGACAGCGCCCGCACCTGGCCGCGGTTGCCGGCGCGCATGAGTTGATCGAAGGCCGCCTGCACCGCCGTCTCGACGGCGCCTCGCAGACCGGCCGCGAGCTGGTCGCGCACCGCGGGCAGGACCTGCTGGTCGACCGCCGCGGCCACCGCCGGCACGACGCTCGCCGCAAAACCGGCGGCTAGCTCGTGCAGCTGCGCCTGGCGCTCCGGGGCGGCGAGGTCCTGCAGCGCGGCGTCGAGGACCGAGCGGGTCAGCACCTGCGTGGCGTGCTGGATCTCGGGCGAGGCAAGCAGATGCTCGATGATCGCGCGATCGGCGTCCGTCGCCTCGAAGCCGGTGCGCAGCAGCCGATCGGTGCCGGAGGTCGAACAACCGGCGAGCCAGACGATTCCGGCGGCCGCCATCAACGCGGCGAGCGCCGAGAGCCGCCGCCGCCGCGTGCGGCCGGCAGCCGCCCCGCCCCTCGTCCAGCCTCGCGTCGCGTCACACATGGCGTCTCCCGTAGCGGCTCCTCGATCAAAGGCGCGGGCGGCGGCACTTTCGTTTCGCGCTGCCGCCGCGGCCGGCGCCACAGCTCCACCCAGGTGGTGACGGGAGTCGCGGCATGTAACGAAAACCGCCGCGCGCGCGCCAATGCGTAACGAAGAATTGTTGACCACTTGAAGGCTTGACAGCAAGCTTCTGCTCAGATAATGTTAACACAGAAATATTTTTGTCGACCGTCGAGCCGGCCCAGTATCCGGATGGGACCTCCTGGTCCAAGCCCTTACCCGCGGCGGAGCAACCAGCGCGCCGCCGCGTGCCGGCCGGGCGCCTCACTCAAGGGGGTTCGAGACATGCAAAGGTTTTTTGTCCTCTGCATCCTTTCCGCCGCGCTGCTGCTGCCCGGCGTCACCGCCTCGAGCCGGGAGCAGTCCGCTTACGATGCCGCCCATGCCGCGAGCGACGGCGTGCGCATCGCCGAGGCCGGACTCGATCCGAAGGAGCTTGCCGGCGCCGAAATCTGGTACCAGGCGACCGCCGAGTCGGCGCGCTTCACCACCTATGGCTTCCAGCAGCGGCTCGGCGTCCTGGTTGACTGGTACCGCGTGCTGCGCAGCGACCGCCAGGCCACCCGCTTCTACAACTGGGGCCTGATCCACGATCCCAGCTGCTGCACGCCGGGCTCTCCCGGCTGCCCGGCGAAGAGCCCCGACGAGACCTACGGCTTCGAGTGGTGCCCCGGCGACGAGCAGCTGCTGCAGTTCGTGGGCAAGACCGGCTACCGCGATCCGGCCTGCGACTTCAAGGACCCCGACGGGCTCGGCGACAAGCAGGATCCCTGCGATCTCAAGTTCGGCACCTCGACCGGCGCTCTCGGGTTCCGCAAGTTTCCAAACCCGCGCTTCAACGCCGCGCGCTGGCTGACGATCAACGGCCACGCCGGCACCTGGGAGGGCTATGCGCGGCCGATCGCCGGCGACCCCAACGGGATCAGTCATCTCGGCGACGGCACCATCGAGCCGCCGTTCCTGATCGGCATGGCCTGCGGCGCCTGCCACATCAGCTTCAACCCGCTGCGCCCCCCGGCCGACCCCGCCAATCCCAAGTGGGAGAACCTCAAGGGCGCGATCGGCAACCAGTACACCTTCGTCTCGCAGATCTTCGCTTCCGGGATGAGCGCCCACAGCATCGAGTTCCAGCTCTTCGCGCACGACCGCCCCGGCACCGTCGATACCTCGGCGATGCCCAACGACGTGGTCCACAACCCGGGGACGATGAACGCGATCATCAACTTCGCCAAGCGGCCGACGTTCCCCGGCGAGCGGGTGGTGCGCTGGCGGCCGGTCGCGAGCTGTCCTGCCGGCGCCGACCCGGACAGCTGCTGGTGCGAGCCCGGCAAGCCGGGCAAATGCAAGGCGCGGAGCCTCGCCACCGAAGAGGTGCCGCACGTCCTCAAGGGCGGCGAGGACAGCATCGGCCTCCTCCAGGCCATCCAGCGCGTGTACTTCAACATCGGGTCGTGCTCCGAGGAGTGCTGGATGAATCACCTGACCGACCTGCGGCAGCTCGACCCGCAGCAGCGCAATTTCGGCCAGACGCCCTTCGACATCGGCCAGTGCCGGCGCGACTGCCCCAGCTTCCGCGCCATCGAGGACCGCCTCGACGACGTCGCGGCCTTCTTCCTGTCGCGCCAGCCGACCGACCTCTACGCGGCCCGCGGCCTCGCCGACCGCCGCGATCTCGTCGAGCAGCTGGATACCCAGTTCGGCTCCGGCGCGGTGGACCGCGGCCGCGTGCTGTTCGCCCAAAACTGCGCCCGCTGCCACTCGAGCCAGAAGGAACCGTTCCCGGCGCGCGACTTCCTGGCGGTCGATGCCAAGGGTCAGCGCGTCGATTGGCTGGGCAACGACAAGGCGACGCCGGCGTCCGAGGTGGACACCTTCCGCTGCCGCGCCCTGCACTCGAACCACATGCGCGGCCACGTCTGGGAGCAGTTCGCCTCCGAGACCTACCACGACCGCCCGGGCGATCCCAACCTGCCCGATCCGAACGGCGGCGGCCGCGGCTACTATCGCAACATCTCGCTGATCAACGTCTGGGCGTTCGCGCCGTTCATGCACAACAACTCGATCGGTCCCGAGGTCTGCGGCGGCAAGCACGAGGAGGACTTCTACGATCCTCCCTACGTCAAGCCCGGCACCCTACAACCGATGGGCGCCGCCGACGCGCCCCCCTGCTGGGTGTTCGATCCCAGCGTCGAGGGCCGTTACAAGCTCTTCGTGGCGTCGATGGACGAGCTGCTCAACCCCGCCAAGCGGACGCCGAAGGTCACCATGGTGCAGCAGGACGTGCTGATCGAGCTGGGGCCGCGGACGCTGCGCGACCACAAGGTGCAGAACCTCAAGCTGCGCATCCCGGCGGGCCAGCCGGCCGGCCTGCTGTCGAGCTTCCAGTACAAGCTCATGGTGGACGACATCGTCGAGGCGCTGAGCCACCCCGAGCTGCTCACCAAGGCCAAGGGACAGGAATACACCGACGTCACGCTGCGCATCGCTCACGAGATCCTGGGCCATCTCGACCAGGGCGACGTCTACACGGTGGTGGCGGCGGACGCCAAGCTGCTGCTCGCGCGCTACGCGACCTGCACGGCCGAGGTCGAGAATGGCGGGCACCGCTTCGGCGAGGACCTGCAGCCGCAGGACAAGAAGGCGCTGACCGCGTTCCTGGCAACGCTCTGACCTGACCTGACCGCCATGACCGCATCGCCCGCAAGGAGGCCGTGAGCCATGATGAACCGACGCCTGATGCCGCCGCTGCTGGTGGCGCTGGTTTCGCTGGCCGCCTGCCAGACCAGCCGGCCGCCGACCGTCAAGTTCCTGCCCTACGGCAGCGATTACGCCAGCAAGCCCGATTTCGCCCGCGTCGAGCGGCTGGCGCCGCTCACCGTCGCCCAGCGCCTGGAGCTGACACCGGAAAACCTGACGACACTGAGCCAGGAGGAGATCGATCAGGTCTACGCCCGGCTGACCGCCGGGCCGGTGCCCGACGGGCCTTACGACGGCACCATCATCTTCGCCAAGGGAGGTGGACCCGAACGCATCAGCGAGGTGCTGGGCGGTCTCCGCGGATTCGTCTTGAACCTCGAGATCGACAAGCTGAAGATGCTCGGCGAGACGCTGTGGAAAGGAAAGGTTTTCTACCGCGGCTCGATGGAGCTGCGCAACATGATCGCGGATCGCGGCGTGGTGGCCCTGCTCTTCGGGGTCAAGGAAGCGGACATGCGCACCTACCAATATCACGGCAAGGAGGTCGGGCTGCTGTTCCCGGCGAAGCTCTACTGCGGCCAGAGCCTGCTCGACAGCCGGCGCGAATCGGTCATCATCGACTATGCGTTCGGCGACGACCTCGAGGGTTATCTCGACAACGTCGACAAGATCGCCGGGCGCAATGGCCTGCAGGTGCGCGACGAGATCCGGCGCATCCGCCCGGGCTTTTACCTGGGCCGGGCCTACATGGGCCGCGTCTTCGTGCTCAACTTCACCTTGTTCAATCCCCAGGTGGCCGCCGCCGGCCTCCCGGCCTGGCAGAGCGGCAGCGCCGGCAGCGACGAGGACTGCTGGCCGGGCTCGCAGGCGCCGCGCCCGGCCGCTGCCGCCGCGCCGGCGCGCGCCGGCCACTGACGCCGGCCGGGTGCCGCGCGGTGGCAAGTGCGGGCGTCCTCTGACACGCACGCCAGATTGCCGCGGATGTCTCGCCGGCGGCGCATGAAGCTCGGCTGGGGCGCTGCCCTGGTGGCTGCCACCGTAGCGGTCGCCGGTCCCCGGGCCGGACCGGGAACCGGCGCGATGGGGCAGATCGCTCCAAGCGCTGCACAGGGCCCGAACGCCGCGCGCCAATCGAACAGCCCCGCGGCCGCGCTCGAAACGGCCCCAGCCCCCGCGGCGGCTGAGTTTCCCGCGCCCTCGGCGGCGACGACGGCGGCGATCGCCTGGGCGGTCGATCCCGCGGCGCCCGGCCCCAACCTGCCCCCCGCCGGCCGCTCGCTCTTCGACCAGCTGACGAGCGATCCGGCGGCGCCGGCCGGCGGCGGCTCAGGCGCCAACGTGCCGTTCCCGTTCGCCGCGCTGGTGCGGTGGATCGAGGAGCGCGTGGGGTCCGACCCGGCCGGCCAGGCGCCGCTCCGCCGCGTGCTCATCCCCTTCAGCCGGTCGCTGCAGCGCAGCGCCGCCAGCCCCGACTTCTTCACCTACCCGCGCGCCGTCCTGGCGGTCGATGGCGAGCCCGACCCGGCGCGCGGGACCGTTGCCGGCCCGCTGCTCAAGGACCGCCTCTTCCTCGGCTACCAGGAGAAGGCAGGCGTGCTGGAAGTCATCAGCTACAACGACGAGGCGGGCAGGTTCGAGTTCCAGGTGGTCCGCGACTACCGGCCGGGCGGCGAGCCCAGCGTCGCCTACGCGCAGCGCTCGCTCTGCGCCAGCTGCCATCAGAATGGCGCGCCCATCTTCTCCCGCCAGCTCTGGGACGAGACCAATGCGAACCCGCGCATCGCCGCCGAGTTGCGGCGCCGCGGGCGCGAGCTCTACGGTTTCCCGCTCGAGCAGGGGGTCGACGTCCCCTACGCCTTCCAGGCCGCGGCCGACCGGGCCAACCTGCTCGCCGTCTACCAGCGGCTGTGGCGCGACGGCTGCGGCGCAGGGGACGGCAAGCGCCAGAACGATTGCCGCACCGCCCTGTTCGTCGCCGTGCTGCAGGACGCCCTCACCGCCGGCAGGCGCTTCGATGCCGGCGCGGACGCCTTTCGCCGGCGCTTCGCCGAGCCGTTCGCCGCCAACTGGCGGCGGCTTTGGCCGCACGGCCTCGCCATCCCGGACGCGGACCTGCCGAACCGCGACCCACTCGCCGGCTCGCCGTCCGAGCCCAAGCAATACAGCGTCTCGCAGCAGCTCGCCTCCTCGGAGGCGGCCTTGCTGGCCGAGGTCGTGCGCCGTTCGCAGATCCCGGCACGCCTCGAGCCGCTGTCGCCGCGCCCGCCGCTCGAGAGCTGGACGCCGGGCGACGGTACCGTCGAGCGCCTGGTAACCGGCCTTGCCGACTTCCTGCCGCTGGGAGACACGCTCACTCTCGACCGCCGCCTCTTCGACCTCGGCAGCGCGCCGGGCCAGCCGCGCCGCACCCATGCCGCGCCGTGCCGCTTCGAGCTCCGCCGGCCCGCGCCGGGCGCCGGCACTGCCAGCGGGCCGGCGGCCGTCGATCGGATCAAGTTCGCATGCGGTGCCGGGGACGGCGCTCCCGCCGGGCTGGCGCTCGCGGGGCGGGTCTTCCTCGATGGCGAGCGCATCGCGGGAGGAGAGGTCGAGACGGTCGCGCTCGACGGCCGCGAGGAGATGACCGACCTGGCGGTGACCGGCGGCAGTCTCGCTCATCCGCGCGGCGATGAGCCAGGCCACGGCAGCTGGCAGCTGCGATTGTCGCTCGGCGAGAAGCTTTCCAGCCTGCACGCGCGGCTGGCGCGGGGAGACGCGGTCGAGGATCTGGTCCTGACCCTGCCTTCGCCCGGACCGGAGCCGTTGCCGTCCGCCCGGGCTCCGCGATCGCTCGGGCCGGAGACGCGGTCGCCCGTGCCGCAGCCGCTGCCGTCCGGTCCGGGGCCGCTGCCACCCGGTCAGGGGCCGCTGCCGTCCGGCCCCGAGCCGCGGCAGCCGCCCGCCGCCGCGGCGCCGCTCGCCGGCCGCGCCGAGCTGCGCCTGCTCGAGGACTTCGCGCGCGCCGAGAGCGCCGTGGCCGCCCTGTCCGCGGCCGCTCCGGAGCACGGCGGCGGAGTGTTCGGCGATGCCCCCTTCCGCGGCGCCGCCCTGATCGGCGCGCTATTCGCGCGGCTGGGCCTCGACGTGCCGCCGAACGCCGCCGCGCCGGCCGCCGCCGAGCGCTCCCCGGCCGCGACGGCCGCGGCGGCGGCGGCTGCTGCGGCGGCGGTTGCTGCGGCCGAGGCGGCCGGCCTGACGCCGCAACCGGCAAGCGCCTCGCCGGCGGTGCGCACGTTCCTGCGCTATTGCGCGAGCTGCCACCGCACCGCCGATCCGTCGCCGCCCAACTTCCTCGCCGGCGACGCCGGCCGCATCTCCGCCAACCTCGCCCATTGCGCCGAGCGCCTCTTCTTTCGCCTGAGCATGTGGCAGCTCGCCGCCGAGGGCCGCGCCAAGACGCCGATGCCGCCGGCCTCGGCGCTGCGCGGGCTCGAAATCGATCCCGAAAGCTGGCCCCGCCACCCCGATCTCGCGCTCCTCACCGGCTACGCCGAGAACGTCCTGCGCCGGCAGACCGGCGAGGCGCCGCGCCTCGACGCGCTGGCGGCGCGCGGCTATGAAGGATTGCGCAGCTGCCTGCCGCCGGCCGCTGCTGCGCCGTAGCGCTAGCCCCCCCCGCTCTCGCCCGTGACCTGCCGCGCCTCGTCCTCCCGCTTGCTCTTCGGCAGGTAGTCCGCCTCGACCCGCCGGATGAGCTCCTGCAGGCTCGCGCACGGCCGGTACAGCGCCATCGCGCTCACCGCGTCCTCTCCGAGCCCCCGGTAGCTCTCGAACTGGGTCTCGGAGAACCACTGGTCGGCGGTCGACTCGTGCGGGAAGTCGCGCGAAAAGCGCGCATAGTTGGCGACGTCGAACGGGGTCGGCCGGAGCTGCTCGCAGATCGACGGCTTGACGTAGATGAGCGTGCCCGGCTTGGCATCCTGATCGACATCGCCGTAGCGGATCTCGGCGACGGCGCAGTACCGGGCCTCTTTCGAGGCCGCCTCGCCCGATCCCTTCTTGGGCAGGATGTAGACGCGGTCGGTAAAGACGATCGAGATGCCGAAATCGATGCGGATCTTGCGGATCGCGTTTCCCAGGTCCTTGAACCCATATTGCGGATCGGCGCCGGCGTCGCAGGCCAGGATGAAGCGGCAGCGCCGGCGCACCATCTCGTACAGGCCGAGGTCCTCGAAGTGGCCGCCGTCGGAAAGACTGACGTAGGGATGGTTCTCGTCGGTCCAGCCGAAGGCCTCGGCGAGCAGCTGGATCGCCGAACAACGCGGACCGCTGCGCTTGTAAGGAGCGTACCTGCCCGAGCTGCGGGGGTTGCCCAGCCAGGCGCCCAGCCGCACGGTGAACAGCGCCATGATGAAGGTGATGGCGGGCGACGAGCTGAAGCCCATATTGGGGTTGGCTGCCGCGCCGGAGGTCGCGACCGCGGTCCCCAGCGACAGCCCGTCGTAGCCGCCATATTCTTGGGTCGGCCGGTACCCCAGCCCGGCGGCGCCGCAGTGCAGCGGCGTGGCGGTGAAGCTCTCCGCCTTCCGCTCCTGCCAGGCGAGGTTCTTTCCCGCCACCAGGTTGAGCGTCAGGTTGATCACCGGGAAGGGGCGGTTCCGGCGGAGCTTGCCGAGCAAGACGTTGTCGGCGGCGTCGAAGCCGGTGAAGAGGTTGGGTTTGCGCCGGTCGTTGCTCGCGCCCAGGTAGGCGCGGATCAGCCGGTTGCGGTAGCCCGCCTGCATCGAGAAGCGGTTGACGTTCACCGGGTAGCCGGCGCCCAGCCCCAGCAGGACGAGCGCCGCGATCGCGCCCAGCGCCACGTAGCCGGCGGCGTCGTAGGGAGCGACGTACCGCCAGGCCGAGGGCTGGTGCCCGGCGGCCTCGACTTCCGCCGTGGTCGCGGTTGTCTTCGCCGGCGGCCAGCGGTGCTGGCCTTCGTAGGCGGCGAGGAGGTGCTGCGCTGCGGCCGACAGGCAGAGCACCACCAGGAGCACGAAGAGCGGCGCGGCCAGGCCCAGCAGCACCTGCGCCAGGCGGCTTCCGCCCTTGGCCTCCTGCTCGCCCCCGGGTTCCCTGACCGCCGGGGTGCCGGCGCTCTTGCCGAGGAAGGCGACCAGGGCCCCCAGGCCGCCGGTCGAGATCACGGCGGCCGCCTGGGCCGTCGCCGAGGCGAGCAGGGTCGGCGCCAGGAGCACCAGTGCGCTCCCCGCGATCCACACCACCGCGGAGATCAGCGCCCAGGCCGACCACCGCGCCCACCATTCGCGGTCGTAGTCGCCGAACTCGAGCGTCTGCATGTGCTCGGCGATGCTCGCCAAGGCGACGAACAGGGTCCGTCCCAGCAGCACCGGTCCGAAGACGAGACCTGGGCCCAGGATTGGATAGAGCGGATACCGGCTCGCGGCCAGGGCGGGTGCCCAGCCGGCGAACACCGCGGCCAGGATCGTCGCTTCGAAGGCTCCGGCGACGAGCAGCGAGACACTGTCCCACCACAGCGCCGGCACCTCGCGCCCCAGGACCAGCCGCGACAGCCACAGGGCAACGAGCGGCAGGCCGACGGCCCAGGCCAGGCTCGGCAGCAGGAGGCACCGCAGGGTCGGCGGCACCTGGTGGTGATCGCCAAGATAGCGGTAGAAACCCAGGAGCAGGAGCGGCAGGGCGAGCAGGCGCGGCACGAGCCCGGCCAGCAGGTAGTGCGGCCCGCGCGCGGTTTTCGCCTTGCCGCCCGCTCCACCGCCCGCTTCTCCGCCCGCCGCGACCTTCGGGAAGTCGCGGAGCCGGAAGGTGAAGAAGAGGCCCATGCCCTCGAGGGCATAGGCCGCGACGATCAGCCATCGCCAGATGTCCGGCCCGGCCGCGGGCCAGCGCGCCACGGCGAGCAGCGGGACCAGCAGCGGCGCCGTCAGCAGCGGCACCAGCACCAGCCAGTTGAGCAGGACGTTGCGCACCCCGATCGCCACCAGCGTCCAGGTGTCGGCGGAGAGCAGCCCCAGCCGCGGCGTCAGGTAGTTGCTGTACTGCCGGAGGTAGCTGACCTGCTGGGCCTCGGGGCATTCGGGGTCGCGCGGGGGCGCCGCCGCGAGCGCCTGCTCGACCGCCGCGAGGCCCTTCGCACCGCCGCCGGCGGCGTGGAGCCAGCGTGCCAGCCAGCCCGCGATGTAGCCTCCCCCCGAAACGCTGGACAGGTAATCGAAGCGCCCGAGCAGGCCAAGCTTGGCCAGTCCCTGCAGCACTCCCAGGTTGAACGTGGCGCTGCGGATGCCGCCGCCGGAAAAACAGAGCGCGGCGAGCGGCGGGGTGGTACCGGGGCCGCGCCGGCCTTCACCGGGCTCCTCCGCCGCGGCCGGGTCCGTCTCGCCGACCGCCGCGGACCACGAATGGACGTGCCCGAAGAGGATGGGGAGGCACCTGGCGTTCGAGGCGCCGGCCTCGTCGAAGCGGCGATCGTCGAGGCCGGCGCCGTCCGGCCGCAGACGTCTCAGCTCGTCGAGCAGCACCTGCCACAGCTGCAATGGCTCGTCCACGTCCCTGCCAGGCGGACCGCCCATCGTCTTGTCCTCGAGGTCTGCTCGTCGAGCCGAGCACTAGCTCCATGCGAGCACGCGATCGCTCCCCCGTTCGGGTCCCTGAGATGCTTGGCGGCGGCTTGTCGAAACATAGCATTTCGGCTACCATGAAGTAAAGGTTTCGGTAGCCGTTCTACTGGCCCCATGGGTGGCCCCGCAGGTCAAAGGTGAGTGGGTTGGTGGGTAAGGAGTCCACGCATGAACCTATGGCGCCGGCGATTCTGGATTCTTGTCGCGATCGTCGTGGGCGTGCCGCTCGTCATCGCCATCCTGCTCGCCATGCGCTTCCTGCCGGACCGGCCGGTGACGTACGCGAATATCGAAGACCACTTCAAGTATGGCTCAACCGGCGGCGAGCGCAACGCCGGATTCCCCTACTGGATCTGGAAGGCCATGCCGGTCATCTTCAAGGATTACCTGCCGCGCAATGGCGGCCAGGGCTATGAAGCGTTCGGCATGGTGTACGAGACCGACGGCCGCGGCAACCGCAAGGACCTGCCGGTCGGCGTGATGAAGCGCCGCAACCTGGGCATCGACCGCGTGTTCGTCAACTGCGCGGCCTGCCACGCCACCACGGTGCGCGAGGCTCCCGACAAGCCGCCCCGCGTCATCGTCGGCATGCCGGCGGCGAGGTTCGACCTCGGCGGCTTCGAGCAGTTCCTCTTCGATATCGCCGTGGACGAGCGGTTCCGCGCCGCGGTGTTCGTCGCGGAGATCGAGCGGCAGGCCGGAAGCCTCGGTCCGCTCGATCGGTATGTCGTCTATCCCCTCGCCGTCGAGATCATGCGCGGCCAGCTGCTGATGCTGCGCCATCGTTTCGGTCCAGTGCGCCCCGACCTGTGGGGCCCGGGGCGCGTCGATACCTGGAACGCGGCGAAGGCGGGGCTCAACTTCGACATGGGCCGCCTGCCGGCGCACGAGCTGCTGGGCCCGTCCGATTTCCCTTCGATCTGGAACCAGCGCCAGCGCAAGCATCGCGACGACGGCAAGCCGATGCAGCTGCACTGGGTCGGCAACAACGACGAGGTCAACGAGCGCAATCTCAGCGCCGCCTTCGGCACCGGCGCGACGCCGTCCACGGTCGATCACGCCGCCATCGGGCGCATCCAGGATTGGCTGCTCGACGCGCAACCGCCCGCTTACCCGCTGCCCATCGACAAGACCCTCGCCGCCCGCGGCGCGGCGGTCTACAAGCAATATTGCGCGGACTGCCACGGGGCCAGCGGCCAGGACTTCAGCGGCAGGTACGTGGGACACGTCACCGACGTCGATCTCGTCGGCACCGACCGCGACAACTTCGATACCTACACCTACGACCTGGCCGTGAGCCAGGACACCAACTACGCCGGCACGCCGTACCGTTTCACGCACTTCCGCAAGACCAACGGCTATGCCAACCTGCCGCTCGACGGCATCTGGCTGCGCGGCCCGTACCTGCACAACGGCTCGGTGCCCACGCTGCGCGACCTGCTCGAGCCGTCGGGGTGCAGGGGCCCCGCCGCGGTCGCACGCCCGGTGACTTTCTATCGCGGCTACGACGTGATCGATCCGGCAAGGGTCGGCTTCATCGGCACCGTGGCGCAGGAGAACGGCCGCACCTTCTATCTGTACGACACGCGCCAGGACGGCAAGCACAACTGCGGCCACGAAGGCAAGATCTACGGCACCGAGCTGCCGCCGGCGGACAAGGACGCGATCGTCGAGTACCTGAAAACGTTTTGAATCGACGCTTTGAATCGAGAAGGAGAGACATGACCTTTTGGACGCCAGCGCGCAGGCGCAAGCTGAAGATCGCCGCCGCCGTCCTTTTGGTGATCGCCGCCCTCGGCGCCTGGTTCGCCTGGTACGAATTCTTCCGCGAGGTCCCCGAGGGGCCGTGGGATGCCGACGTGGCGAACGGTCATTCCGCCGCCGACGTGCGCTTCATGTACGGCTCGATCGGCGCCGAGCGCGACGCCGGCATCCCCTACTGGATCGTCTACGTCCTGCCGCGAGTCTTTCCCGACAAGCTCCCCGGCCCCAACGGGCTCGCGTCGTTCGGCCTGCCGTGGGAAGAGGGCAAGGAGCTGCCGGTCGGCTTCACCACCAAGGTGATCGGGTTCAAGCGCGTGGCGCAAAACTGCGCCGCGTGCCACACGGAGACCTACCGCACCGGCCCCAAGGCCAATCGGGCGTTCGTTCCCGCCGGGGGGGATCACACCTTCGACCTCGAGGCGTTCTTCCGTTTCCTGGTCGACTGCGCCAAGGACCCGCGTTTCAACTCGAGCCGGCTGATCAGCGAGATCGAGCTGTCGCGGCCGCCTGATTTCACCTGGGTCGACAGCCTGGTCTATCGTTTCGTGCTCATTCCGATCACGCGGCAGCGCCTGCTCGCGCGCGAGGCGAAGTTCGCCTGGATCTACCGCCACGACCCGCCGCGCGACTGGCCCGACTGGGGCCGCGGCCGCGACGATGCCATGAACCTGACGAAGTACTTCCTGACCACCTCGCCGCTCGACGACACGCTCGGTCCCACCGACATGCCGGCGCTGTGGGACCTCAGGAAGTACCAGGGCAACCCCGGCACGCGCATGAACCTTGCCGGCGACAGCTGGGACGCCAACTCCGTGATCATCGACTCCGCGCTCGGGCTGCTCAGCGCGGCGCCGCCGAGCAACGAGAAGTTCCTCGACGAGGTGCACTGGCTGAACAGGTACCTCGACGACCGTCCGCCGCCCGCGTTCCCGTTCCCGATCGACCCGGCGCAGGCCGGCGCCGGCAGGCAGGTCTTCGATGCCAACTGCGCGTCGTGCCATGCGAGCGCGCGCACCGGGACGGTCGTCCCCGTCGAGGAGGTGGGAACCGACCGCGAGCGGCTGCACAGCTGGAACAAGGACGCGGCGGTGCGGGCCAACGAGGCGGTGAAGGCGTTCGGCATCGACCGCAAGGGACTGGTGGAGGCCGATCCGACCGGCTACGTCGCCACCTTCCTCGACGGCATCTGGTTGCGGGCGCCGTACCTGCACAACGGCTCGGTGCCGACGCTGCGCGACCTGCTCACCCCGGCCAGCCAGCGGCCGCAGGTCTTCTATCGCGGCTACGACGTCTACGACCCGCAAGACGTCGGCTTCGTGGCGCTCGAGCAGCAGGCGAGCCGCCTCGGCGTGTCGTGGGCGGACGTCACGGGCCACGGGTCGAGGTTCGACGTGCGCCTCCGCTCCTGCGGCAACCAGGGGCACGAGTTCGGCGTCAACCTGCCCGCGGCGGACAAGGCCGCGCTCCTCGAATACCTGAAGACGATCGTCAAACCGCTCCCCAACTGGTAGCGCCGTGTACGTCGCTCTCGCACTCGCCGTCCTCGCCGTCGCGCTGCTGGCCGCCAGGCCGGTCCTAAGGCGCGATCACGTGCTGGACACGCCGCCCGCCGAGATCGACGTGCGCCGCGTCGAGTGGGGCGCGATCGGCGTGCGGGTCTTCGCCTGGACCGCCGGCGCCGGCCTGGCGGTCGCCGCGGTGATCCTCTTCGGCTCCGGCGCGCCATGGCCGCCGCCTTGGGTGCGCATCGGCCTCGGGCTGCTCGCCGGCATCGCGCTGCTGCTCCTCGCCCGGCGCTTCGGCGGGCCGCGCGACCGCCTGACGTCGAACGCGCTGGCCGGCGCGGCGCTCGGCATCCTCTATGCGGCCTGCTACGCGGTCCTGGTGCAATGGCAGCTGCCGGCGCTCCCGATCGTGATCGCGGGGATGCTTGTCGTCTCGGCCGTGGCGGTCGCTCTCGCCGTGCGCCGCGACTCGATCCTCATGGCGTCGGTCGGATGGATCGGCGGCTTCGCCATGCCCGCGCTGCTGCCGTCGATGGCCCAGCCCGCCCTGCTGTTCTCCTACCTGCTGCTGCTCGACGCGGCGATGGCGTGGATCGCCATCCGGAAGCGGTGGCTGCCGCTCATGACGGCGAGCCTCGTGCTCACCGCGGTCTTCGAGTGGGCGTGGGTGCTGCAGTTCCTCACCAGCTCGCAGCTGCCGCTCGCGGCGGCGATCTTCGCGGCCTTCGCGGTCGTCGGCACGAGCCCGCTCTGGGTGCTGCGCCCCGCCGACTGCCCGCCGGGCTTGCGGCGGTGCGCCGCCGCCGCCGCGCACCTGCCGCTGCTCCTGGCCCTCTACCTGGTCACCGTGCCGAATTACGGCGCGCGGTACGCCATCCTCTTCGGCTTCCTGCTGATCGTCGACGCCGGGCTGCTGGCCATCGCCTGGCGCGGCGGCCCGGCGTGGCTGCATGCCGCCGGCGGCGTCGCCACGCTGCTGATCTTCTTTCTCTGGTTCCGCCTGTCGTACGCGCCTGCATCGTGGCCCTGGTCGCTGCTCTGGCTCGGGCTCTTCGTAACCCTCTATCTCGTCGCGGCCACGCCGTTCGCCGCGCTGCTGTTCTTCGTCTTCATCGGCCTCGCGCAGCGGGAGCCGCATCACGCGGCGGCGCTGATTTGCGTGATGCTGGGGTTCCTCGCGGTCGTGCTGGCGGAGATGCTGCGGCGCCGCAAGCCGTTCGCCGCCGCGACTGCCATCGCGCTCGCCGCGGTCGCGCTGATGACGCTGTCGCCGCCGCTGTGGCTGGCGCTGGCGACCCACGTTCTGCTCCTGGCCGCGCTCCTGGCCGTGGCCTGGATCTCCGGCCGGCAGCTGCTCGTGGTCCTGGCCATACCCTTCTACGAGGCGGCGGTCATCACTTCCTCGTACCTTTTGAACGGCGCCATCTCGCCGGCAGCGACGCTCCTGGTCGTCGCGCTCGTGCCGTACGCGCTCTTCATCGCCTATCCGCTGGCCTTGGGCGCCCGGGCCGGGGAATCGATCGCCCCCTACGTCGCGGCGGCCCTAGCCGGCCTCGTCCTCTTCGCCTGCGGTTGGGCGGTGCGCGGCGACCTGCCCGTCGCCTGGCGCTGGTCGATCGGGCTGGTGCCGCTGCTGGCAGCGCTGGCGATGTCCTCGTTGCTGTGGCGAGTCCGGGCGCTCGCGCCGCGCGAGCCGCGCCTGACGCTCGTGGCCGCGACCGCACTGGCGTTTTTCAACGCGTCGATCCCCATGCTCCTGCCCGCATCCTGGACGGTCGTCCTGTGGGCGCTCGAGGTCGTCGCGCTGGTGTGGCTCTTCACGCGCCTCCCGCACCGCCTCGTCCGCGCCCCGCAAATCAGCACTGCGGAAGCATCGTCGCAGGGCGCTGACACTTCTTACAGGTCGCTGCTCGTGTGGAGCATCCTCGTCGCTGCCGCCGTCTTTTTCTGCCTGGCCTTCGACGCCGACCTCTTCGCGCCCTGGACCCTCTACGCCGTCTACCCGGTTTGCGGTGCGGCGATGATTTTCGCGGCGTATCTCGCGCGGCGCGATGCCCCCGCGGTGCAGCCGCTCCTGTCGGTGGCCGGACTGTTCGAGCTCTGGTTCCTGCTCAATCTCGGCATTGCCAACTTCTATCGCTCGGCCAACGGCGCGCTGAGCTTCGACTTCCAGTCCACGCCGCATGCCGCGGATGCCGCGTACACCGTCGCCTGGGCCGTCATCGCCACCGGCCTGCTCCTCTTCGGCTACCGGATCGGTTGGCCCGCCGCCCGCGGCGCGGCCCTCGCCCTGCTCCTGACCACGACGGCCAAGTGCCTGGCCAACGACCTGCCGCGCCTCCGCGGCCTCTACCTGGTGGTCTCGCTCGTCGGTCTCGCTTTGTCGCTCGCCGTCGTCAGCGCCGTCATCCAGCGCCACCTGAACGGCAAGCCGCCAGCAGCATCGCCGGCCCGCAGCGCCCTCGCAGACTGAGGCCCGCCGGGTACGCCCGCGGACCGTCTCGGTAACCTCGCTCTTTCGGTCGCGGGCCGGGGCCGCCGGCGCGGCAGGGTGCTACGATCTCGGCATGGCCGCATTGGATGAGCAGGTAGCCCTCGCCACGGAGGCGATCCCGGGTATCGCCGCGCTGTCCGTCTTCGGCTCGCGGGCGACCGGCACGGCCCGGCCAGACAGCGATCTGGACGTGGCGGTGCTGCCTGCCGGCGGCGCGTCTCGTCGCCATCTCCAAGTCGCCGTGGCCGTGGCCTTGGCGGATCTTGCGCCCGAGGGGCGGGTGGACGTGATCCTGCTCGACGAGGCGCCGGAGCTTCTTCGGCACCAGGTCCTCGCAACGGGCCGCCTCGTCCTCTGCCGCGACGCGCGGGCCTGGCGAGACCTGCGGGTGCAGACGATGCGCGAGCACGGTGACCGAGAATGGGTGCGCGACCTCCTCCGCCGCGCAACGGCAGAGGCTCGAGAAAGGGGAGAGAGGTGGTCGATCGGGACGCGCTGTCCAGTCGCTTGGACGCACTCGAAACCTACCTGGCTGAGCTGCGGTCCTTCTCGACCGCCAGCCGCGACGAGTTCGTGCGTGAGCAGTCCCCGGTAACCTCCCTGCTCCGATCACGGTAGGAGGCACAGGGATCGGGTGACGAGATCGCCCGACGTCCCACAAGGGAGGGAGGTCCCGTGCGCGCTTTCGAGCTGCTGGCCGGCACCGTCCAGGACGTGCGCTTCGCTGCCCGGATGCTGCGCCGCAACCCCGGCTATGCCGCGGTCGCGGCGCTGACCTTGGGGCTGGGCATCGGCGCCAGCACCGCGGTGTTCAGCGTCGTCGAGTCGGTGCTGCTGCGCCAGCCGCCGCTCGGCGACCCCGACCGCCTGGTGATGATCTGGTTGGACGACCACCAGCACGGCTTTCCGCGCGACGAGATGTCCTACCCGCGCTTCGAGGACACCCACCGCCCCGGCACCTCCCTGGCCGGCGTCGCCGCCTTCGAGCGCCAGTCGTTCGTGCTCACCGGCAGCGACGAGCCCGAACAGCTGAGCGGCGTCGCCGCCAGCGCCGGTTTGTTCTCGGTGCTGGGGGTCCACGCCGCCCTGGGCCGCACCTTCGTCGCCGGCGAGGACGTCGCCGGCAACGACCGGGTGGCGGTGCTCAGCCACGCCCTGTGGGTCCGCCGATTCGGCGCCGACCCGGGCATCGTCGGCCGCCGCCTGCAGCTCAACTCCCAGCCGTACGTCGTCGTCGGCGTGATGCCGGCCTCCTTCGCCTTCCCGGAGCGCCGGCAGGAGCTTTGGGTGCCGCTCGCCCCGGATGCCGCCAGGCGCGCCGCCCGCAGCGCGATCTGGCTTTCGGTCGTCGCCCGCCTGCGCCCGGGCATCAGCCCGGCGCAGGCCACTGCCGAGCTCGACGCCCTGAACCGCCGCCTCGGCGAACAGTACCCGCTCACCGACCAGCGCGCCGGCACGGTCCTGGTGAAGCTGCGCGACCAGGCCGCCGAGCCGGTGCGCTCCGGCCTCCTGGTGCTGGCCGCCGCGGTCTTCTTGGTGCTGCTCGTGGCGTGCGCCAACGCCGCGGGCCTGCAGTTGGCGCGTGCCGCCGGACGCGACCGCGAGCTGGCGGCACGCCTCGCCCTGGGCGCCGGACCGGGCCGGCTGGTGCGCCAGCTGCTGGTCGAAAGCCTGGCGCTCTCCGCGCTGGGCGGCGTGCTCGGCCTCCTGCTCGCGGCCTGGGGCGTGCGCGGCCTGCCCGCGCTGGCGCCCGCCGAGCTCGAGCCGCTGCGCGGCGTGCGCCTCGACCTCGGGGCCGCGCTCTTCGCCTTCGCCGCCTGCTGCGCCGCCGGCCTCGCCGCCGGCGTCTACCCCGCCCTGCGACGATGCTTCCGTGGTCCTGATTTGCGGGGCGCGGACCGACCCGTAGGAAGTGTCAGCGCCCTGCGACGATGCGTCCGCAGTGCTGATTTGCGGGGCGCGGACCGCACCGCCGGCGCCGCGGCCGGCAGCCAGCGCCTGCGGCAGGCGCTGGTGGCGGCGCAGCTGGCGCTCGCGGTCGTGCTGCTGACCGGCTCGGGCCTGCTGCTCCACGGCCTGCTGCGGCTCGAAAACGCCGATCCCGGCTTCCGCGCCGATCACCTGCTCGCCGCCAGGATCAGCCTTCCCGTGGCCCGCTACGCCCAGGACGCCGCACGGCAGCAGTTCTTCGACCGCCTCGAGGAGCGCCTGCGCGCCGATCCGCGCGTGCGGGCGGTCGGCGCCATCGAGAGCCTGCTGCTCGGAACGCTGCCCAACTCAGCCGGCGCCTTCACCGTCGCCGGCCGCCCGGCCGACACCGCCTACGTCGCCGAGCCGATCACCCGCGACGCGATCACGCCCGGCGCCCTGCGCGCCCTCGGGTTGCCGCTGCTCCAGGGCCGCCCCTTCACCGCCGCCGACGGTGCCGGCGCGCCGCCGGTGGCGATCGTCAACGCCACCATGGCGAAGCGCTTCTGGCCGGCGGGCGGCGCCGTCGGCCAGCGCATCGCCTATGGCCGTAAGGAGCCGGGCCAGCCCTGGCTGACCATCGTCGGCGTCGTCGCCGACAGCCGCCGCGCCGAGCCGGGCGCTCGCGCCTGGCTCGAGTCGTTCCTGCCCGAGGCGCAGTATCCGCGCCGCAGCCTGATGGTGATGGTGCGCACCGGCGGCGACCCCCTGGCCCTGGTCGCCACCCTGCGCCGCGAGGTCCACCGCCTCGATCCCGGCCAGCCGCTCTCGTGGGTTTCGACCGCCGAGCGCCTGCTCGCCGAGCGCCTGGCGCCGCGGCGCTTCGACGCCACCCTGCTCGGGCTCTTCGCCGCCGCGGCGCTGCTCATGTCGGCGGTGGGCCTGTACGGCGTGATGTCGCACCTGGTGACGCTCCGCACCCAGGAGATCGGCGTGCGCATGGCGCTCGGCGCTCGGCGCGCCGACGTCCTGGCCCTCGTCGCCGGGCGCGCCGCGCTTCTCGCCGCCGCCGGCGCCGCTGCCGGCATGGTCGCGGCGCTGGCGCTCGCCCGCTGGCTGGCGAGCCTGCTCTACGGCGTTGGCGCGCTCGACCCCGTGGCCTTCAGCCTGGCGCCCCTGCTGCTGGCCCTGGCCGCGGCCGCCGCCGCCGGCGTGCCCGCCTGGCGCGCCACCCGCGTCGATCCGATGAGCGCGTTGCGCCGCGAGTGATCCGTCAGGAAGGCGGCGGGCTGGCCTGACTCGCCCCGAAGCGGCGGCCGAGGATCATCTTGACCAGCAGGTGGTCCGTCGAATGCGTGACCCCGAAGGCGACGCCGAGGTTGAATTCCCAGTCGGGGCTGACGTTCAGGTCGAGCGACGGCACGATCTGGTGCTGCTGCTGGGCGACCGGGTCGAAGCCGGAAAGCGGTCCCAGCGTGCCGTAGTACTCGAACCCGGCGTTGATCTTCCTGGTGACGTCGTAGCCCACCTTGAGATCGGGCGAGAAGACCACTCCCTGGCTGGCGCCCGGGCCATGGAACGAGCGGTCCAGGGTGGGATTGAAGGCGAGATACCAGCGCCCCAGCTGCCGGTCGACGATCGGCCGCAGCTCGAGCGTCCAGGTGTCGGCCGAGAAGGCCCGCCGCTGGTAGCCGAATTCCGTCGACAGGCTGACGCCCACCGGCCAGCTCCACGCCTCGGGCACCCTGCCGCGCAGGCGCAGGTGGTTGCCGACCCAGTCCCAGCCATAGCTCGCCTGGGCGCTGGTGAAGGTGTAAAGGGCGGCCTCGAACCACGGCGAAAAACCGTGGGTGACCTCGAGCGTCTCGTGCAGCGCGTGCGCCGTCGGCCGCACGCCCTGCTCGGCTTCGTCGCTGCCGCGCCAGGTGTAGTTGCTGTGCAGCTCGACCATGGTGGCGCCGGGCGCCACGGTGTCGGCGCCATACACCTGGATCTCGTAGTTGTCCTGGGCCGCGGCGGGAGCCGGAGCGCAGATGGCGCTGATCGCGATGATCGTGACGGGGGCGATGACGGTGACTGGGGCGACGATCCCCGCCACCTCCGCCCGCCAACTCCCGCCGAGCCGCCAAGTCCGAGAGCCCATCGCGATGGCTAAGCTATCATCGACCTGCATCCACCCGGATCACCATGGCACCTCCCGCCGTCAGCATCGTCGTTCCGACCTGGAACCGCGCCGACCTGCTGGCAGAGACCATCGCCAGCGTGCTGGCGCAGACGTTGCCCGCCTTCGAGCTGCTGGTGGTGGACGACGAGTCGTCGGACGGCACCCGCGACCTGGTCCAAGGCATCGACGACCGCCGCGTCGTCTACCTTCCCATGCGGCGCTGCGGGAACCTGTCCATCCTGAGAAACGCCGGCATCAAGGCGTCGCGGGGACGTTTCGTGGCCTTCCTGGATTCCGATGACCTGTGGCGCGAAGACAAGCTCGCCGTCCAGGCAGCCCTCCTCTCCGCCCACGTCGAAGCCGGCTTTGCGTTCTCGGGCTACGACACGTTCACCGCCGCCGGCGTCGAAAGGACGAAGCTCTACCGCGACGACGGGACTCCCAGCTCGGTGCGATCGGTCTTCGACGACCTGATCCGCGGCAAGATGGTGATCTTCTCGTCCACGGCGCTGATCCGGCGCGAGCTTTTCGACCAGGTCGGGCTCCTGAACGAGGAGCTGCGCACCGGCGACTACGAGCTGTTCACCCGCCTCGCCTGGGCCAGCAAGGCCGGGATCGTCCACGCCCCCCTGGTCAAGGTGCGCCGGCACGAAGGCAACACCTCGCAGCGCCTCAACGCCGAGGGCCTCGAGGAAGCGATCTTCAGCGTCCGCCGCTTCCATGCCCTGGGCGCAATCACCAAGGACGTGCGAGACGACCGCCTCCTCAAGTACCAGAGCGACCTGGCGTACGTCCTGTTCAGCCGAGGCGACCGCGCCGGCGCGAGAAAGGCGCTTCTAGAATGCATCCGCCTCCGCCCAGGCCGCCTCGAGTACTGGCGCGCCTACGGCAGGTTCCTGGCGCGTTCGACGGTAGATGCGGTTCACCTCCCCCAGCCCATTCTGCCCCCGGCGTCCGCCGCCGATTGCCGGCTGCGCGGAGCGTGGTCTAGACTGCCCTCGATGCCCTCCAGCACCGTCGAGAACTACGTCAAGCGCCTGTACATGGAGCAGCAGCGGTCACCGGACCGCCTGGTGCCGATGGGCCGCCTGGCCGCCGTCATGGGCGTCGTGCCCGGCACCGTCACCACCATGGTGAAGGCGCTCGACGAGGAGCGCCTGGTCCATTACGAGCCGCGCTCCGGCGTGCGCCTCACCCGCAGCGGCGAGCGGCTCGCCCTGCGCGTGCTGAGGCGCCACCGCCTGGTCGAGCTGTTCCTGGTCAAGATCCTGGGTTTCGACTGGAGCGAGGTCCACGAGGAGGCCGAGGTCCTCGAGCACGCCGTCTCGGAAAAGGTGCTGGAGCGGATGGACGAGCTGCTCGACCATCCGACCGCCGACCCCCATGGCGACCCGATCCCCGATGCCGCCGGGGCGGTCGTCCACCGCCGCGTGCAGACGCTGGCCGACTGCGCCGCCGGCCAGCAGGTGCAGGTCGCCCGCGTCGAGTCCGAGGACGCACAGTTCCTCAAGTTCGCCGACGAGCACGGCCTGGTGCCGGACAGCCTGGTGGTGGTCGAAAGCCACGACGCGGCTGCCGACGCGGTGACCCTGCGCGCCGCCGGCCATCCGCCCGTCGTCGTTTCCGTCAGGGCGGCCCGCCGCATCCACGCCGCCGTTCCCAGCTGATCCGGCGCCCGCCGGCCAACCCGGCCCCGCCCTCTTCGCTTGCGCATTTTGGCCACTATGAGTTAGTATTTTGAAGGCTCGAATAGCCGCGCCGTGCGCGCGGCGCGCCTCCCAGGGAGGCTTGCCCGCCCCGTAGCCGGGGCCGCCGGCACTCCATGACGATTCCCGAGAAAACCATTCCACCCGCCCCACCCGCGCCATCCGCCCCGTCCGGCGCCGGCCATCGCTCCCTCGAAGGGATGCACTCGACCGTCTCGGTGCCGCACCCGGACGAGGGGTTTTGGCGTCAATGGCGGGCCTTCGTCGGGCCGGCCCTGCTGGTCAGTGTCGGCTACATGGACCCCGGCAACTGGGGCACCGACCTGCAAGGAGGCGCCCAGTTCAAGTACGGGCTGCTGTGGGTGGTGGCCGTGGCGAGCGCCATGGCGATCGTCATGCAGCTCATCGCCGCCCGCCTCGGCGTGGTCACCGGCAAGGACCTCGCGCAGTGCTGCCGCGACTGGCTGCCCCGCTTCAGCCGCTGGCCCAACTGGCTGCTCTGCGAGCTGGCGATCGGCGCCTGCGACCTCGCCGAGGTGCTGGGCAGCGCGGTGGCGCTCAACCTGCTGTTCCACATCCCGCTGCTCTGGGCGGTGGTGATCACCGGCTTCGACGTGCTGCTGCTGCTCGCGCTGCAGGGCTTCGGCATGCGGCGCATCGAGGCCGTGGTGCTGCTGCTCGTGGCAACCATCGGTGTCTGCTATTTCATCGAGATCTTCGTGCTGCCGGCGACCCGCCCCAGCTTCCTCGAGATGGGCCACGCCCTCCTCTCGCCGAGCTTTCGGCAGGCAGGTATGATGTACGTGGCGATCGGCATCATCGGCGCCACCGTCATGCCCCACAACCTCTACCTGCATTCGGCGCTGGTGCAGAGCCGCAAGCTGCAGCGGGACCCGGCTTCCGTGCGCATGGCGATCCGCTTCAACGCCATCGACTCGACCGCCGCGCTCTGCGTCGCCTTCTTCGTCAATGCCGCCATCCTGGTGCTCGCGGCGACGGTGTTCTACGGCAAGAGCTCGGTGCTCCTGCCCGGCGGCCAGGTGATCGCGTTCACGCCCGCGAGCGACTGGATCCGCATCGCCTATCTCACCCTGGCGCCGCTGCTCGGGACCTTCGCCGCCAGCCTGCTGTTCGCCATCGCCCTGCTGGCGAGCGGCCAGAGCAGCACCATCACCGGCACGCTCGCCGGCCAGGTGGTGATGGAAGGCTTCATGCATTGGCGCCTGAAGCCGTGGGTCCGCCGGCTGATCACCCGCTCGCTGGCCATCCTGCCGGCGGTGCTGGTGATCGCGCTGCGCGGCGACAGCAGCGTCACGGACCTCTTGACGCTCAGCCAGGTGGTGCTGGCGTTGCAGCTGCCGTTCGCGATGTTCCCGCTGCTCTGGTTCACCAGCTCGCGGCGGCGGATGGGGACCTGGAAGACCGGCTGGCTGCTGGCCGGCGCCGGCTGGGCCAGCGCGCTGCTGATCACCGGCATGGACGTACTCGGCCTGCCCGACTCGGTCAGGACCGCCTGGCACGTGATCGCCGGCGGTTGATCCACCCGCCGCCGCCCCGACGCCGCTCCCGACGACGCCCGACGACGCCCGCGGCCCGGAAAGCGCCACCATGTATCAATCCATCCTGATCACTCTCGACACCACCAAGACGGACCGCGCCATCATCGAGCACGTCAAGCAGCTGGCCAGGCTGACCGGCGGCAGGGTCTTCCTGCTGCACGTGGCGACCGGATGGGCGGCCCGCACCTTCGGCCCCGACGCCGTCAGCCCCGAGATCCGCGACGACACCGCCTACCTCGAGAGCGTGCGCGCCGAGTTCTCGGCCGCCGGCATCCCCGCCCACGCCGAGCTTGCCTACGGCGATCCGGTCAAGGAGATCGTGCGCTGGGTGCGCGAGAAGGGCTGCGATCTGGTCGCGATGAGCACCCACGGCCACCGCTTCCTCGCCGACCTCTTCCTGGGCGTCACCGCCAACCGCGTCCAGCACAACGTCGACGTGCCGGTCCTGCTCCTGCGCGCCAACTGATCGCCTCGCCCCCAACCCCCGGCCTCGTCACGGAAGGCCTGCGGACAAGCTCACCGTCCACGACCCTGACACCAGGCCCAGGAACAAGGTGAGAAATGCAATCTGCATGGCATCCTCCCCAGCTCCGTTGACCAAAACTCGTCGCGAGAAGGAGAGTTCCATGGCGCCGAGCGGCGCCGAGCGATTCAGCCGGCCTACTGCGCGAGGCGGCTGCTGCTGCGCAGCAGGCGGTCCAGGCGGGACAGCTCGACCGGCTTGGTGAAGTGCGCGTCGAAACCGGCGGCGCGCGCCATCTCCTCGTCGGCATCGCCGCCGTAGCCGGTCAGCGCGACCAGGAAGATGCCGCTCGCCCCCAGGCTGGCGCGGATGCGGCGGGCCACCTCGTTGCCGTCGATCTCCGGCAGCCCGATGTCCACCAGGGCCACGTCCGGCCGGTTGGCGATGGCGTGCGCCACCGCCGCGCCGCCGTCCGCGGCGACCTCGACGTGGTGGCCGCTGAGCTCGAGCAGCGTCTTCAAGGCCTCCCGCGTGTCGGCGTCGTCCTCCACCAGGAGGATGCGGCGGGCACCGGCATCGCCCTCCGGCACCGCCGGACCTGCCGGCGCCGCCGGCGTCGCTCCCGCCGCCGCGCCGCTCCTGCCGCGGGCCCTCGCCGCGCGATGCCGGCCATTGCCGCCGCTGCCGCCGGGGCCGGCCGGGGCCGTGCCGCCGGCGATGGCCGGCAGCCCCGCCGCGATCTCGCGCACCGCGGCCAGCAGGTCGGCCGGCTCGACCGGCTTGGTGACGTAGCGCTCGAAACCGGCGGCCAGCGCGCGCCGCCGGTCCTCCTCGCGCGCGTGCGCGCTCACCGCCAGCGCCGGCATCGCGCCCCCGCGCTCCGGCCCGCGGCGGCGGAGCTGGCGGATCAGCGCGTAGCCGTCGCCGCCCGGCATCGCGATGTCGCTGATCAGCAGGTCGGGACGGAACCGGTCGCACAGGGCCAGCGCCTCGGTGGCCGAGCCGGCCGTGGCGACGGTTGCCCCGGCCGAGCGCAGGATCTCGCTCAGGATCTCGCGGGTGTCCGGCTCGTCGTCCACCACCAGCAGCTTGAGCCGCCCGACGTCGACGGCGGCCCTCGCCTCGCCGGACGCCGCCGGCCCCGGCGCCGCCAGGGAGGCCGCAGCGGCCCCCGCACCCGCCGCCGCGCCGTCCTGCTCGCCGGCCATTGCCATCGACGGCGCCTCGCCGGCGCCCTGGAACGGCGTCTCGCCGGCCGCCGGCAGCGGCACCGCCTGCGCCAGCGACGCCGGCAGCTCCGGCAGGGTGACGGTGAACGTCGCCCCGCGGTTCACCCCCGGGCTTTCGGCGTCCACCCGGCCGCCGTGCAGCTCGACGATGTGCTGCACGATCGCGAGGCCGATCCCCAGGCCGCCGTGGGCGCGGGTGCTGCTGCTGTCGTCCTGCCGGAAGCGGTCGAAGACGTGACGCAGGAATTGCGGGCTGATGCCCTTGCCGGTGTCGGTAACCTTGATCTGGTAGGCGCCCGCCACGCGGCCCACCGCGATCACGATCTTGCCGCCGGTTGGGGTGAACTTGATGGCGTTGGAAACCAGGTTCCATCCCACCTGCTGCAACCGCTCGGCGTCTCCCGAGATCAGCGCGCCATGGTCCACGTCCGGGCTGATCATCAGGTCGAGCGACATGCCCTTGGCCTCGGCCGCCGGACGCATCGCCTCGACGGCCGTCTCGATCGACGACAGCAGCGGGATCGTCCGCAGGGTGACACGGAGCTTCCCGGCGATGATGCGCGAGACGTCGAGCAGGTCCTCGATGAGCTTGGCCTGCGCCGCCACGTTGCGCTCGATCACCTCCAGGCCATGCGCACAGCGCCCCTCGTCGAAGGGGCTGGTTCGCAGCACCCGGGTCCAGCCGAGGATGGCGGTGAGCGGCGTTCGCAGCTCGTGCGACAGGGTGGTCAGGAACTCGTCCTTCAGCCGGTTGGCCTCGCGCGCCTCCGAGGAGAGGATGTTTTCGATGGCGATCGACGCCACCTGCGCCAGTTGCGTGAGGATCGTCCGGTCCTCGTGGCTGAACTCGGCGCTTTCGGCCCGCGCGCGGCCAGCCAGGTGCACCCAGCCGAAGCTCCGGCCGTCGCGGCCGGTCAGCGGCGCCGCCAGCCATCCGGACTCCGTGGCGCCGCTCGGCCGCGGCGCTCGCGCGGGCGGCGGCCCGCCGGCGCCCGCTTCGCCATCGTCCCCTTGGGCGTGGGTCTCGCCGCTCCCGCTCTCGCCGCTCTCGCCACCCTCGTCGGGGCCCTGCACTCCCAGCTCTCCCAGGAAGCGCCACCGCGGCTCGTTCGCCAGCTCCCGCGGCGTGATCAGCACCGTGCGGCCCTGGTCGGCGAGCGCCACGGTCATCGCCGCCGCCTGCGCCATGAAGCGCTGGTGGTCGCACTCCTCGGCGCCGCTTTCTGCGACCATCTCGGGCGCCGCCGGCCGTGCCGGCCACTGCGCCTGGTCGAGGGTGGTCGTGGTCAGCGCGCAGCGCGGCGCCAGCAGGTCGCGCGCCGTCTCGGTGACGATCTCGAGGATCTCGCCCAAGGAGTTGGCGGAGTTGATGGCGAGCGACGCCTCGGTCAGGTGATACAGCTGATCGGCGCGGCGCCGCAGCGACTCCGCCTGGCGCCTGATCTGCTCGGTCTTGCGGAACAGCTCGACGAAAACCGCCACCTTCGACCGCAGCACCTCCGGCACCACCGGCGACACGATGTAGTCCACGGCCCCCAGCGAGTAACCGCGCGAGACGTGCGTCTCGTCGCTGAAGGCGGTGATGAAGATGATCGGCGTGCGCTCGGAGCTCTTGCGCTGGCGCACCATCGACGCCGTCTCGAAGCCGTCCATCATCGGCATGTTGACGTCGAGCAGGATGACCGCGAACTCCTGCTCGAGCAGGCGGCGCAGCGCGTCGCGGCCGGACGCCGCGGTGACCACGGTCTGGCCGGGCTCCGACAGGATGGACTCGAGCGTCAGCCGGTTGTCGGCGCTGTCGTCCACCACCAGGATGTTGACCCGCTCGCCGCGGGCCGCCGCTGTCATTTCGCCCATCTTGCGCCCGTCCGCCTGCTAAACCGATCGCCGATCGTCTGCATCCGTGCCATGGCTCTGGGCCGCTTCCCCTCCGGGATCGAAATCATCAGCGGAAGAGCCAGCCACGCAGCACTGTCAGCATGTGCTCGGTATCGACTGGCTTGGCCAGGTAGTCCCACGCCCCGGCTTCGAGCGTCTTCTCGCGATCGCCCTTCATCGCCTTGGCGGTGACGGCGACGATGGGCAGCTCCTTGAAACGCGCCGAGCGGCGGATGGAACGGATGGTCTCGTAGCCGTCCATGTCGGGCATCATGATGTCCATCAGCACGATGTCGATCCCCGGCGTCCGTTCGAGCGTGGCAATCGCGCCCCGGCCGGTCTCCGCCGCCAGGACCTCCATATCGTAGCGTTCGAGCACGCTGGTGAGCGCAAAGATGTTGCGGATGTCGTCGTCGACGATCAGCACCTTGCGGCCCGCCAGCACCGCCGGCGTCTCGTAGAGGTCTTCGATCATCCGCCGCCGGGCGGCGCCCAGCTCCCCCACCGGACGGTGCAGGAGCAGCGCCGTCTGGTCCACCAGGTGCTCCGGCGCCTGCACGTGGCGCAGCACCGGCAGGTGGCCGAGCTTCTTGAGCAGCCGTTCGAGCCGCTTCGGCACCGCCCGCGGCGTATAGACCAGTGCCGGCAAGCCGCGCTCGGCGCAGCGCCGGACCAGCTCCTCGAGATCCGCCGCCTCCCGCGGGTCGGCGCCCTGGGGCACCATCACCACGCAGTCGTAGGGCCGCTCGTCGAGCCGTGCCAGCGCCGCCAGGCTGGTTTCGGCAACGTGGACGCGCGCCGTGCCGTAGCTCACCAGCTCGAGCACCGCCGGCTGCAGGGCGTCGCGGCCGCCCACCAGCAGCAGGTCCCGCTCCGGCTGGTCGATGGCGTCGCGGATGGCGAAGAAGGCGGCCTCGAGCGCATCGCGGGTCGTGATCGGCTTGTTGAGCAGCCCGATCGCTCCCATGCGCGTGGCCTTGCCGCTGTCCTCTTCGGTGGTGATCACGTACACCGGGATGTGCCGCGTCGCCGTGTCAACCCGCAACCGCTCGAACACCCGCCAGCCGTTGATGTCGGGCAGCGAGATGTCCAGGGTGACGGCATCGGGCCGCCGCTCGCGGGCGAGCGCCACCGCCTCGGCGCCACGGGTGGCGAGCAATCCCTTGAATCCCTGCTCGCGCGCCAGGTCGAGGAGGAAACGGCCGAAGTTCTCGTCGTTGTCGACGATCAGCACCACGCGGTCGCCAGGCTGCACGTTCTCGCGGTCGTCGGCCAGGCTGAGCACCCCCGTGTCGTCGGCATTCATGATCTCGGCGTGCCGGGCCGCCTCGAGGCTGGCCTCCTGCTCGCCTTCCTCGTGCAGGTGGGACATGCGCGCCAGGTGCTCCTCGCGCAGCTCGGCAGCGTCGGCAGCAGCCTGGGCCGCCGCCTGGGCCTGGGCCTGCGCCTGAGCGGGCGACGCCGCCGCCGCGCCGACCGCCTTCGGTGCCGAATAAGTCTGCGGCAGGTAGAGGGTGAACTTGCTGCCCTCCCCCGGTGCGCTGTGGAGACGGATCTCGCCGCCGAGCAGCCAGGAGATCTCACGGCTGATCGCCAGGCCGAGGCCGGTGCCGCCGTACTTGCGGCTCGTCGAGCCGTCGGCCTGCTGGAAGGCCTCGAAGACGATCTGCTGCTTGTCGAGCGGGATGCCGATGCCGGTGTCCGCCACCGCGATCGCCAGCACCGAGCGCGCTCGGTTCAAGACCTCGTGGTCGGGGCTCCAGCCGCCGGTGGCGCGCTCGATCGACAGCACCACGCGCCCCTCCTCGGTGAACTTGAAGGCGTTCGACAGCATGTTCTTGATGACCTGCTGCAGGCGCTTCGAGTCGGTGACGAAGGCGCGCGGCAGGCGCGTATCGAGCTCGATCGCGAAGTCCAGGCCCTTGGCTGCCGCGACGTGGCGGAAGGTGCGCTCGATGTAATCGGAGAGCTCCTTGAAGCGCACCTCGCCGACCTCCACCACCACGGTGCCGGACTCGATTTTCGACAGGTCCAGGATGTCGTTGATCAACCGCAGCAGCTCGTTGCCCGCCGAGTGGATGGTCTTGGCGAACTCCGTCTCCTTGGGCGAGAGGTTGGATTCCAGGTTGCGCGACAGCTGGTCGGAGAGGATCAGCAGGCTGTTGAGCGGCGTCCGCAGCTCGTGCGACATGTTGGCCATGAACTCGGACTTGTACTTCGAGGTCAGGGCGAGCTGCTTGGCCTTTTCCTCGAGCGCCTGCCGGGCCTGCTCGACCTCCTGGTTCTTGCGCTCCACCTCGGCGTTCTGCTCGACCAGCAGGCCGGCCTTCTCCTCGAGCTCCTGGTTGGTCTTCTGCAGCACCTCCTGCTGGCTCTGCAGCTCCTTGGCCAGGGACTGCGACTGGCGCAGCAGGTCCTCCGTGCGGGTGTTGGCCTGGATGGTGTTGAGCACGATGCCGATCGATTCCATCAGGTCGTCGAGGAAGGCCTGGTGGGTCGGGCTGAAGCTGTCGAACGACGCCAGCTCGAGCACCGCCATCACCTGGCGCTCGAAGACCACCGGCAGCACGATCAGGTTGAGCGGCGCCGCCGAACCCAGGCCCGACGAGATCTCGACGTAGTCGCGCGGCACGTTGCGCAGCAGCATCTTCTTGTTCTCGATCGCGCACTGGCCGATCAATCCCTCGCCCAGCGCAAACTCGGTCTTGCGCGGCGTGGTGGCGAAGCTCGCCAGCAGGCGCAGCCCCTGCGCTTCGTCGGCGGCGCCGTCCAGGGTGTAGAAGACGGCCTGCTGCGCCGAAACCACCGGCGCCAGCTCGGAAAGGATCAGGCGGCCGACGGTCAGCAGGTCGCGCTGGCCCTGCAGCATGCGGCTGAACTTGGCGAGGTTGGTCTTGAGCCAGTCCTGCTCGCTGTTCTTGAGCGTCGTGTCGCGCAGGTTGCGGATCATCTCGTTGATGGTGTCCTTGAGCGCCGCGACCTCGCCCTGCGCCTCGACCTTGATCGAGCGCGTCAGGTCGCCCTTGGTGACGGCGGTCGCCACCTCGGCGATGGCGCGCACCTGGGTGGTCAGGTTGGCGGCCAGCTGGTTGACGTTGTCGGTCAGGTCCTTCCAGGTGCCGGCGGCGCCGGGCACGCTCGCCTGCCCGCCCAGCTTGCCCTGCACGCCCACCTCGCGCGCCACCGTGGTCACCTGGTCGGCGAACGTGGCGAGGGTGGCGATCATGCCGTTGATGGTGTCGGCCAGCGCGGCGATCTCGCCCTTGGCGTCGAGCGTCAGCTTCTGCAGCAGGTCGCCGTTGGCCGCCGCGGTCACGACCTTGGCGATGCCGCGCACCTGGCTCGTCAGGTTGCCGGCCATCGAGTTGACGTTGTCGGTCAGGTCCTTCCAGGTGCCGGAGACGCCGGGCACGCTCGCCTGGCCGCCCAGCTTGCCCTCGGTGCCCACCTCGCGGGCGACGCGCGTCACCTCCGACGCGAACGAGGAGAGTTGGTCCACCATGGTGTTGATCGTGTCCTTCAGCTCCAGGATCTCGCCGCGCACGTCCACCGTGATCTTCTTCGCCAGGTCGCCGTTGGCGACCGCCGTGGTCACGTCGGCGATGTTGCGCACCTGGGCGGTCAGGTTGCCGGCCATCGAGTTGACCGAGTCGGTCAGGTCGCGCCAGGTGCCGGAGACGCCCTCGACGCGCGCCTGGCCGCCCAGCCGCCCCTCGGTGCCCACCTCGCGGGCGACGCGCGTCACCTCCGAGGCGAACGACCGCAGCTGGTCCACCATCGTGTTGATGGTGTCCTTCAGCTCCAGGATCTCGCCGCGCACGTCCACGGTGATCTTCTTCGCCAGGTCGCCGTTGGCGACGGCCGTCGTCACCGCAGCGATGTTGCGCACCTGGGCGGTCAGGTTGCCGGCCATCAGGTTCACCGAGTCGGTGAGGTCCTTCCAGGTGCCGGCCACGCCCTTCACTTCGGCCTGGCCGCCCAGCTTGCCCTCGGTGCCCACCTCGCGGGCCACGCGCGTCACCTCGGCGGCGAACGACGACAGCTGGTCCACCATCGTGTTGACGGTGTTCTTGAGCTCCAGGATCTCGCCCTTGACGTCGACGGTGATCTTCTTCGACAGGTCGCCGTTGGCCACCGCCTTGGTGACGTCGGCGATGTTGCGCACCTGGCCGGTCAGGTTGCTCGCCATGAAGTTGACGTTGTCGGTCAGGTCCTTCCAGGTGCCGGCCACGCCCTTCACCTCGGCCTGGCCGCCCAGCTTGCCCTCGGTGCCCACCTCGCGGGCCACGCGCGTCACCTCCGACGCGAACGACCGCAGCTGGTCCACCATCGTGTTGATCGTGTCCTTCAGCTCGAGGATCTCGCCGCGCACGTCCACGGTGATCTTCTTGGTCAGGTCGCCGGCGGCCACCGCCTTGGTGACGTCGGCGACGTTGCGCACCTGGTCGGTCAGGTTGTCGGCCATCAGGTTCACCGAGTCGGTCAGGTCCTTCCAGGTGCCGGCCACACCCTTCACCTCGGCCTGGCCGCCCAGCTTGCCCTCGGTGCCCACCTCGCGGGCCACGCGCGTCACCTCCGACGCGAACGACCGCAGCTGGTCCACCATGGTGTTGATCGTGTCCTTCAGCTCGAGGATCTCGCCGCGCACGTCCACCGTGATCTTCTTGGTCAGGTCGCCGTTGGCCACGGCGGTGGTCACCGCGGCGATGTTGCGCACCTGGCCGGTCAGGTTGCCGGCCATCAGGTTCACCGAGTCGGTCAGGTCCTTCCAGGTGCCGGCGACCCCCCGCACCTCGGCCTGGCCGCCCAGCTTGCCCTCGGTGCCCACCTCGCGGGCGACGCGCGTCACCTCCGACGCGAAGGACGAGAGCTGGTCCACCATGGTGTTGATCGTGTCCTTCAGCTCGAGGATCTCGCCGCGCACGTCCACCGTGATCTTCTTGGTCAGGTCGCCGTTGGCCACTGCCGTCGTCACCGCGGCGATGTTGCGCACCTGGCCGGTCAGGTTGCTGGCCATGAAGTTGACGTTGTCGGTCAGGTCCTTCCAGGTGCCGCCGACGCCCTGCACGGTGGCCTGGCCGCCCAGCTTGCCCTCGGTGCCCACCTCGCGGGCGACGCGCGTCACCTCCGACGCGAACGACCGCAGCTGGTCCACCATGGTGTTGATCGTGTCCTTGAGCTCCAGGATCTCGCCGCGCACGTCCACCGTGATCTTCTTGGTCAGGTCGCCGTTGGCCACGGCGGTCGTCACCGCGGCGATGTTGCGCACCTGGGCCGTCAGGTTGCCGGCCATCAGGTTCACCGAGTCGGTCAGGTCCTTCCAGGTGCCGGCCACCCCCTTGACCTTCGCCTGGCCGCCCAGCTTGCCCTCGGTGCCCACCTCGCGGGCGACGCGCGTCACCTCCGACGCGAAGGAGGCCAGCTGGTCGACCATCGTATTGACGGTCTTGGCGGTGCGCAGGAACTGGCCCTCGAGCGGCCGCCCCTCCGCCGTCTCGAGCGCCATCGTCTGGGACAGGTCGCCCTTGGCCACCGCGCCGATGACGCGCGCCGTTTCGCGGGTGGGGTGGACCAGGTCGCTGATCAGGTTGTTGACCGATTCGACCGAGGCCGACCACGCGCCGCGCACGTCGCCGAGCGAGGCGCGCTGGGAGATCTTGCCCTCGGTGCCGACCACCCGGCTCAGCCGCTCGAGCTCGCTGGCCATGCGCTGGTTGATCTGCACCACCTCGTTGAAGGTGTCGGCGATCTTGCCGTCGATGCCGGTCCAATCCTCGGGCAGGCGGGCCTCGAAGTCACCGCGCTTGAACTGGGTGAGGGCGGTCAGCAGACGGCGGCGGTCGAAGCCGGTGGCGGGTTCCGAGCGGGGGGCGCGGGAGATGCGGTTCAGAACTTGCTTGCGCAGTACCGGGCCATTGCGGCCCGCCGCAGGGGTCGTCACCGATTCGCTCATCGTCAGAATTCCTTTCGCGGTCGCGGCTCCGATCGTCGCCAGTCGCGACACTCCTTGTTGGTCGCCAGCTGCGTGCCGGCAGGTAAAAATGGGAACCGCCGCCGCCGGCCAGGGAAGAATTTAGCCGATACCCTGGGCTCGGCCGCCGGCCTTGGGCCTGCGCCGGTTCCTCTAAGCACACCCCCGTTGCTCGAAGGCCCAGGGAGGAGGGCGGCGGTGGAAGCTGCGACCTGTCGCCCGTTGCACTCTTCTGCCCTGCGACCGGGATTTCCGGGAGTGGAGGATGCAAGAATCCCGCCTATGGCTGGCTATGGCTGGCCAAGGACGGGCTGCTCGCCGGCCTCGCGCCCGCGGGCCTAGGCAAAGCCCGGTTACACGGGGGTTACAAGGGCTGGCCGGCATCAGCCCGGGTGCCCGCCGGGGCCGGGCCGCGGCCTGGGCCGCCCGGCAGGCGTGGCAAGGTCTACAACCAGCAGTGGGGGGTCAGCCGCGGTCGCGCAGCACCGCGTCCAGCGAGTGGATGAGGTCCTCGGCGGGCGCCAGGCCGAAGACCTTCTTCCACAGGCCTGCCGGCTCGTTGCCGAGGATCAGCAGGTTCGAGTGCGCTTCCTTCTGGCCGGCGAAGGCCCCGAGCTTGTAGAGGGCCCAGTCCAGGTTGGCCTTCTTGCCGGTCAGGAAGAACCACCCGGGGCGGGCACCCAGGCGCTCGGCGTACTGCTTCAGGCGCTCCGGCGTGTCGGTCTGGGGATCGACCGAGAAGGACAGGAGGTAGACCTCCTTGCCCAGCCGCTCCCCGAGCCACTGCTGCAGCGCCTGAACCTTCTCGGCCAGCACCGGGCAGGAGCCGGTGCAAGAGGTGAAGAAGGCGGCGGCGACCACGATCCTGCCCTGTAACAGGTCGGTGTACAGGCGGCGGGTATGGCCATCCTGGTCCAGCAGCTCGACGTCGGTGAAGTACTTGCGCGCCGGCGTCATGGGGCCTGCCGGAGGCGGCAGGGCCGGCACCGGCGGCGCCGACCGCGCCCGTTCGGTCCAGGCCGCCGCCGCCGCCACCGCCGGGTCCATTGCCTCGGCCGAGCCGGCGGCGTCCGGAGCCAGCGGCGCCCCGGCGGCGGCGCGCGCCATCGTCCCGCCCATCGCCAGGGCTGCCAGCAGTGGCAGCCAGGCCGCCAGTCCCACCAGCCTGCGCCACGCGCCACTCCGGCGGCCAACGGCGAAGCCCAGGCCGCTGACCGTCGGGGGATGCTGGGCGGCAAAGCTCATCAGGACGGTCCTCCCTGCCCAACCCGCTGGAATCGTCTCGAAAAAGGGGCGGCGACTATACCACAGCGCACAGCGGACCTCGCCACGGCGCGCCGGCGCCTCGCCGGCGCGCCGTGGGTTGCTGGCCGGGGGTTGCTAGAACCCGGTCACGGCGAACCAGGCGCCGTCCGGCGAGCTCGGCGAGGGCGGAGAGCCGATCAGGATCAACGGCGCGAAGCAGGTCGCGGGCAGCGTCACCCTGCCGATGATGTTGGCGTCCCCGGCCTTGTCGCCCATGGTCGCTGGAAACAGGCCGGTGAAGAAGAGCTGTCCGCCGTTGGGGTCCGCCGGGTCCTGGCAGCTCAGCGCCGCGCGGAATTGGGGCACGGGGTTCGCGCCGAGCGGCGCCACCACCAGTCCCCTGACGATGACGATCAGCTGGCCATTCGACCTGAGCAGGCCATGGACCGAGCGGAGGATGGCCCACGGCGCCCCGCCGCCGTTGAAGCCGCGGATCACGTTCGCCGGGTCGTTCGGCCCGGGATTGCCGATCATGGTGTCGAAGGCAAGGATCGTGGTGCTGCCGTGACCGTTCCTTTCCGGAGTCGCCGCGGTCGAAGAATCATCGGCCAAGGCCGTGCTGCCGACAGCGCCGAGGGCGAAGACCGCGATCATGCCGAGTTTCCAAAGAGTCGTTCGCACGGGAGCTCCCTTCTCGTTCGTCGTTGTTGGTCATGCGACACCCAGGTGACGTGCAGGCGATCGGCGAAGGTCCACGGAAGCGCGCCGGCAACGGCCTCGGACACCGATCCGCGCGACCATCGACACCCGTGTGTTCCGGGCGGCGCGAGCGAGGTTCAAGCGAACCCGAGCCGAAAAGAGACGACGAAGAGCGGGCGCCGCGCCAGGCGTGGCTAGCGGAGGAGCGGGAGACGTGAATTCGACGCGCTGGTCATGGCGGCGCCAGGATGGTGCAGTCGAGAGCAGCGATGCGTCCGAAGTCGGCGTCGAACGTCAGCAGATGCCCACCGCAATCCAGGGCGGTGGCGGCGATCCAGATGTCATTGATCGAGATCGGCGTACCCGCGTGGCGCAGGTCCGCGAAGAGGCGCCCGTAGCGGCGTGCCACCGCGGGTGTCACGGGCAGGATCGAGACGAAGCTCTCAGCCAGGAACTCGCCGAGAATCGAGCGGTTTTCCCGTCCGCGCCGTCCGAGCATGAAAGCAGCTTCCAGCTCTCCCAGGACGATGGTAGGTAGGCCGACGCTCTCGGCCACGGCGATGAAGTCGAGGACCCGCGAGTCTCCTGCCCTGAAATGCGAGTAGGCGGAGGTGTCGAGGACCAGCCGTCCAGCGCCTTCACCGCCAAAGGGGATCATCGGTTGACCGTTGAGCCGCCAGTGCCTCGTTGAATTCCGCCAGGTCTTGGTGATCCCAGGTCACGTAGCGCGCCAGTCTGCGGCGCCGCTCGTCCACCCCAAGAGCGGTGGTGAGGATTTCGAGCACGATGGAGTTGACGCTCTGGCCTTTCGCTTGGCTGACGCTCTTCAGCCTGTTCCCGACCTCCTCCGACACCCCGCGAATCGTGAGTTGCTTGCCCATGCCTACATGATAGCAGATAGGTGCAGGCATGCAGTCATCATGGGCTTGGGCTCTGTCGGCCCGTGCGAGCGTTTCGGATCAGTGCGGCCGCGAGGCTGGCTGGGGCGCTGGGGCGGGCGCACGGACCGGGGGGGAGGTGGTGGACCAGGCCAGGTGATTCGCCGCCGCGGTGGCCGCGAGATCGACTTCGGAGGCCCGCACCGACACCAGGATGCCTCGGGGGTCGGTGAACCGTACGGTGCCGCGGGCGAGTTGGGGCGCGCTCCGTGCCGGGAGAGCAGAGCCGTCGCGCAAGATCACCTGGTGCTGATCGGCGACCGCCAGGCGGCCCGGTACGGGGGCATGCGCCACCGGACCCTCGCGGACCAGCGGACCGCCGGATTTGCGGCTGCTGCCCGGCGCCGGGGTTGCGACGCCCGGTACCCAGTAGGTCCCCGGGTAATGCGGCGCCCACTCCTGCGTCATCGTCGGCGGACCGCCCGCGGGAGCGGGCGCGGGCGCGGGCCGCCCCGCCGGCGGCGCCGCGGCCGGCGCACCGGCGGCGGCCGCGGCCGTCAGCAGCGCCGCGAAGAACAAGGATGCGGAGGTGCGCCGGCAACCCTTGATCGCTTCTCTCATCGGCGTAATCCTCATCGTCACGGTCGAGGCGGCGCAGCTGCGGTGGACGCAACCGGCGCCGCCGAGGCTTTCGACAGGGCTCCACGCCAATCGAGATCGTTCGCCGCCGCGGTTGCCGGCAGATCGACCTCGGAGGCGCGCAGCGAAACCAGCACCCCATGAGGGTCGGTGAAACGGACCGTGCCGCCGGCGAGCCGCGGCGCGCTCCGCGCCGGGAGCACGATGCCGTCGCGCAGGATCACCCTGTGCTCGACGGCAGGCGCCGGAATGCCGCCGTGCAGGTCGTGCGCCGTCATCCCGTCCTGCTCCACCCAGAGAGGATGGGTCATGTCCACGGGATAGATCAGGAACGGCATCGACGCCGGGTAAGCCCAGCTGCGATAGAGCTGTCCATTGCCACGCCGGGCCGGTGGATCGGGCAGCGGCACCCCGGTCAATGCCGCCCGTCCCGACGGCGGAGACAGGGGCGGCAAGGAAACCGGCACCGGCCCCGTCGCGGGTGCCGGCGGCTGCGGATCGAGACGCCCAGCGCCCTGGGCGAACATCGGCGCGGCAGGCGCCGCCAATCCCAGCAAAACCGCGAGGGAGAGGTGAAAACACTTCACCAGATCTCTCTCCTTTCGTGCCGCTCTGACCATTCAATTGTAAACTGGTGATCTAGCTTTGACAAGTGTCAAATGCGGGGCGCGGGGCGCGGAGCGGATGCGTGCACCACACGCTTGCTCCTGGTTTTGCCGGGTGCGTGCTAAGTGCGCCGGCGGCCACCCGGGCTCGCCGGCCTGCCGCGGCCGTCCGGACGGCGCCGCGGGCCGGAAGGGGCGCTGCCGCGTCCGCCCGCGCGCGGCCCGGGAGAACCGTCGCGACGGCCCGCTCGCCGCGGCGCCGGCGCGGTGGAGGCCCCGCCGCCGCGGCGGTGCTGTTGGCCGCCCGGCAAAGCTCCGCGGCCGCCAGGGCCGCCCCCGGGCCGCGGACCGGACTTTGGACGCTCCGGCGGACGCTTTCGCGGACGGTCCGGCGGGCGCTCCGGCTGGCGCCGCGGCGAACGCTCCAACGGACGTTCCCGCGGGCGCGTCGCCGGATGCTCCGGCGGACGTTCCGAAGGACGTTCCCGCGGGCGCGTCGCCGGATGCTCCGGCGGACGTTCCCGCGAGCGCTTTGCCGGACGCTTCGCCGTACCCTCCGGCGGATGTTCCCGCGGGCGCTTCGCCGGCCGCTCGGCGGCGTCGGCGCGCTTCCCGCCCAGCCCTTGCGGCTTCCCTGCCTTCGCCTGCGCTCCACCCGCCGCACCCGCGTGCCGCGCGGGCGGCCTTGCCTTGCGCAGCGCCGCCACCTCCCGCTCGCTCAGCTCGCGCAGCGATCCCACCGGCAGGTGCGGGTCCGAGACCGGCCCGATGGCGACCCGGCGCAGCTTCTGCACCGGATGGCCGATGCGCTGGAACATCTCGCGGATCTGCCGGGTGCGCCCTTCCCCAAGCTCCACCGACCACCACGACGCATTGTCGCTATCGGGAACCGCCCGCTGCCTGCCGCGCCTGCCGGGGGCGCCCGGACCGCCAGGGCCGCCGCCCGCACGCGCGCGGCGCACCGCCGCCGGCGGGCTCTTGGACGAGCGGCGCAGGGCCGCGATGCGGCAGGGCGCCGTGCGCCGGCCTTCCAGCACGATGCCGGCGCGCAACCGCTCGATCTGCTCGGCCTCAGGGCGGCCGCGTACCTTGACCTCGTAGGTCTTCCAGCAGCCGAAGCTGGGATGCGCCACCTGCTGGGCAAGTTCGCCGTCGTCGGTGAGCAGCAGCAACCCCTCGGTCTGGAAGTCGAGCCGCCCCACCGGCGCCAGCGCCCGGCGCATCGCCGGCGGCACCAGGTCGATCACCGTCGTCCGCCCCGCCGGGTCGGAGACGGTGGACATGACCCCGCGCGGCTTGTTGAGCAGCAGGTAGCGATGCGTCGCGGGCGCCTGGATGCGCCGCTCGTCGAGCCTCACCGAGTCGCGCGCGAGGTCCGCCTTGTCGCCGATCGCCGCCGGCTGCCCGTTGACCGTCACCCGGCCTTCGCGGATCAGCTCCTCGGCCTTGCGCCGCGAGGCGACGCCGGCCCGCGCCAGGATCTTCTGCAACCGCTCCTCGCTCACCGCTCCGCCTTGCTGCCGGCCGCCGCCGTCTCTGCTTCGCCCGGCGTCTCGGCGTCGCCGTCCGCCAGGTCCTCCTCGACCGCCGCGTCCCAGCTCGCCACGGCCAGCTCGTCCTCGCCCGCCGGCTCCCATCCCGCCGCACCCGCTCCCAAGCCCGCCTCCGGCTCCTCCCGCTCCTCCCGCTCCTCCCGCTGCTCGAGCTCCGCCGCTTCGCGCAGGAAGCGCTCCTCGCGGTCCTCGCCATCCTCGCCGTCCTCGTGATCTCCTTCCCCACCGCTGGCGTCCACGCCCTCGCCCACCTCCGGCGCCCAGCCGCGGCCGCCCCAGCCTGCGCCTTCCTCGCCGGCGCCCTGCTCCGTCGCGGCGCCGGCGCCCGGCTCCGCTTCGCCGGCCCTGGCGGCTCTCTCGGTCGCGCCCAGCGCCGCTCCGAACGTCTCCTCGAACTCCTCGAGGGGCGGCAGGTCGCGCAGGCTGTTGAGGCCGAAGTGGACCAGGAACTCGCGCGTCGTGGCGTACAGGAACGGCTTGCCGACCACTTCCTTGCGGCCCGCGATGCGCACCAGCCGCTTTTCGAGCAGCGTCTTCAGCACCCCCACCGGGCTGACGCTTCGCAGCTCCTGGATCTCGGGACCGGTGATCGGCTGGCGATAGGCGATGATCGCCAGCGTTTCGAGCGCCGCCATCGACAGCTTGCTGCCGCTGGCGACGTCGAAGAACCGCCGCAGCCAGACGCCCATCTCGGGCCTTGTCACCAGGCGCACGCCGCCCGCCACGTCCTCCACCATCACCCCGCGTCCGTCTGCCGCGGCGTAGCGCGCGAGCACCGCGGCCAGCGCCTCCGCCGCCTGCTCGCGCTCCTCCTCCTCGAAGAGCTCGAGCAGCCGGGTGCGCGGCACCGGCTCCGAGGACACGAAGAGCACGGCCTCGATGACCGCCTCCATCTCGCCGCGCTCGCTCATGCGCCGATCGCCTCCCGCTCCTCGGCGCCGAGCTCGCGGGTGGTGCGGTAAACCAGGATCTCGCCGCTCTCGGTCTGGTGAACCCGGATCAGGTTCAGGCGCGCCAGCTCGAGCACCGCCAGGAAGGCGGCGATCGCCTCCGACCGGCACGAGCGGCGGCGCAGGTCGGCCAGCAGGTCGAAGGGGCGTCCGGCGTCGAGCTCGCCGAGCAGGCGGTCGAACTGGTCGCGCACCGAGTAGGCGTCGGCGGCCACCACCAGCGGCGGCGGGTGCTCGCGGTCGTAGCGCTGCAAGGTCTGCTTGAGCGCCGACAGCAGGTCGAAGAGCGACACCTCGCCGAGCTCGATCTCCTCCTGCTCGTCGGCCGGCGTCTCCGGCAGCGGTTGCGGCCGGCGCGTCCAGACGCCGCCCCGCAGCCGGTCCACCTCGGCCAGCGACTGCGCCACCTCCTTGAGCCGCCGGTACTCGAGCAGCCGCGCCACCAGGTCCTGCCGCGGGTCCTCCTCCGGCTCGCCCGCCGCGGACGCCGGCCGCGGCAGCAGCATCTTCGACTTGAGATGGATGAGCAGCGCCGCCTCGTAGACGTATTCGCCGGCGACGTCGAGGTTCAGCTCCTCCATCAGCTGCAGGTAGGCGTGGAACTGATCGCAGATGACGGCCACGGGGATGTCCGTGATCTCGACGCGGTTGATCTTGATCAGGTGCAGCAGCAGGTCGAGCGGCCCCTCGAACACCGGCAGCTGGACGCGCCACGACGCCGGCAGCAGCTCGCCGCCGCCGTCGCCGCCATCGCCGCGCTCGCCGGCGGTCGCCGCCGGCACCGCCCTTGGCACCGCGGCCTCCTCGGCCGCCGCCGGCACGCCGTCCTCTTGCCCGCGTTGCCCGCGTTGCCCGGGGCCATCGCGCCTCATGCCGGGTCCTCGGGCACGGGCACCTGCCGCCGCCGGCTCCGCTCGGGCCAGTAGTCGAGCTTCATCGCGGCGCGCACCCGCTCCATGGTCTCCCGCGTCCGCTCGCGCGCCCGCCGGGTGCCGTCCTCCAGGATGTCGAGCACCAGCTTGCGGTCGCGCGCCAGCTCCTCCCGGCGCTGCCGGATCGGCTCGAGGAAGTCGATGATCTGCTGCGCGATGAGCTTCTTGTCGTCGACGCAGCCGATCGCCGCCGCCCGGCACTCCCCGGCCACCCGCTCCGCCACCTCGGGCGGCGACAGCAAGCGGTGGAAGTCGTAGAGATTGCACACCTCCGGCCGCCCCGGGTCGCTGCGCCGCAGCCGTTGCGGATCGGTGAACATCTGCATGCACTTCTTGCGGATGACCTCCGGCGGATCGGCGAGGTTGATGGCGTTGCCGTAGGACTTCGACATCTTGCGGCCGTCGATCCCCGGCACCCGCGGCGTCGGCGTCAGCAGGATCTGCGGCTCCGGGAACAGCTCGCCGTAGAAGTGGTGGAAGCGCCGCACCAGCTCGCGCGCCATCTCGAGGTGGCTCGCCTGGTCCTCGCCGACCGGCACGAAATGCGCGCGATAGATCACGATGTCGACGGTCTGCAGCACCGGGTAGCCGAGGAACCCGTAGGTCGCCAGGTCGCGGTTCTCGATCTGCGCGATCTGCTCCTTGTAGGTGGGCACCCGTTCGAGCCAGCCGAGCGGCGTGATCATCGACAGCAGCAGGTGCAGCTCCGCATGCTCCGGCACCAGCGACTGCACGAAAATCACCGAGCGCTCCGGGTCGAGCCCGGCGGCGATCCAGTCGGTCACCATCTCGATCGTGTTCTCGGCCACCTGCGAGGTGTCGGCGTAATCGCTGGTCAGCGCGTGCAGGTCCGCCGCCATGTAGTAGCAGCGATAGGTGTCCTGCAGGTCCACCCAGTTCTTGAGCGCACCGAAATAGTTCCCCAGGTGGATCTTGCCCGTCGAGCGCATCCCCGACAGGACGACCTGCTTCTCCGCGGTCACGGCCTCTCCCGCGTCGCGCTCAACGCGACGACCTTCCCGAGACTGGTTAGCACCGCCAGCCGGCGACCCCAGCCATGAAACCGGTGCACGCGCCCCCACCCCTTCGCTTCGGCCAGCAGTTTCGCTTTCACCTCTAGTTGATCACCAGCAGCAGGATGAAATGGAAGGGCAGCACCAGGAGCGGCACCACCCAGAGCATGGCGAGAGCCATGCCGATCATAAGGCCATAGGGGCGGAGGCTGGCAAGCTTTTCCGCCCAATCGACCGGCAGCGTCTGCAGCGCGATCTGGCCGCCGTCCAGCGGCGGCACCGGCAGCAGGTTGAAGACCGCCAGGAAGGCGTTGATCGTCGCCAGGCGCACCAGCGTGAACATCAGCGGGAAGCCGCCGAGCCGCCCGGTGCCGTCGTCGATCTGGTAGACCAGGGTGGCCACTGCCGCTTTCCGCGCGTCGCCGCCAAGGACCGCCGCCGCGATGCCCACCGCGACCGTCGCCAGGCCCGCCAGCAGCAGGTTGACCGCCGGCCCGGCGGCGCTGACCAGCAGCGAGTTCCAGTAGGGACGGCGCAGGTTCCTAGCCATCACCAGCGGCGGCCGCCCCCAGCCGAAGACCGGCACCTGCAGCATCGGGTTGAGCAGCGGCAATCCCGCCAGCAGCAGCGGCAGCAGCACCGAGCCGAAGGGATCGAGGTGGCGCAACGGATTGAGCGACACCCTGCCGAGCAGGCGCGCCGTCGAGTCGCCGCAGCGATCGGCCACCCACGCGTGGGCAGCCTCGTGGGCGGAGATCGACAGCAGCAGCAGCAGGAGCTGGACGACGACGGTGAACATCAGCGTGGTGCCCATCGTTCCGGCTCCTCTCAGGCGTCGCCGCCCAGCCCGCGCGGCGGCGCCGGCAGCGGGTCGCGCAGCCCGTGCAGCAGGCCGCGCGCCTTGGCGGCCACGGCCCCCGCGTTGCCGCGCGCCAGCTCGCGGAGCCAGGCCACCGGCAGCGCCGCCAGGTTGGCGGCGAGGAAGCCGGCCAGCCCGGCCGGCCCGGCGTGGCGGCGCACGTAAACGGCGTTGCTGCGCGCGGTGTGAAACGTCTTGCCGGGCGTGTAGGCGCCGCCGCTCGACGCCGCGACCTTGTGCCAGACCCGGCTCTCCGGCACGTACCGCAGCCGGTAGCCGGCGTCGAGCGCCCGCCGGCACCAATCGGCGTCGTCGACGTTGATGAAGTAGGCCGGATCGAGCGGCCCCACCCGCTCGAGCGCGTCACGCGGGATGAGCAGGCAGCAGGTGGTCAGGTAGGTCACGTCGGCCGGCCGGCTGAAGCGCGGTCCGTCCGGCTGGCCGCGTCCGAACTCCTCGGTGACCGTCTCGCGGATGCGCAGCCGGCCGCCGGCCGCCCACAGCCGATCGGGCGGATCGAAATAGAAGATCTTGGGGCCCGCGGCGCCCACCCCGGGGTCCGCGCAGGCGGCGAGCAGCGGCGGCAGGAAGCCGGGGTCGAGCTCGACGTCGGTGTTGAGCAGCAGCACCCAGGCGACCCCGGGGTCGGCGAGCGCGCGCCGGATGCCCACCTCGTTGCCGCCGGCAAAGCCGAGGTTGCTGCCGCTCTCGACGACCTCGAGTCCCGCGCGCTCGCGCCGCAGCCGCGCCACGGAATCGTCGCTCGAGCCGTTGTCCACCACGATCGGGTGCAGCGCCGCGGCCCCCGCCGCCGTCCCCCCGGGCGCGCACCGGTCCAGGGACCGCAGCGTCGCCAGCGTGTCGGCGGCGCCGTTCCAGTTGACCATCACCACGGCGACGCGGCCGCCTGGCTCCCTTGGCTCCCCTGGCTCCCCTGGCTCTCCTGGCTCCAGACGCCGCCGGAGGGGCCGGGGCCGCGCCGCCTCTTCGCGCCGCCCCGCACCGCTCCCGCCGGCTGCGCCCGCCAACCGCTCGCTCTCAGGCCGCATCGGCCCGCAGGCGCCGGCCCAGCTCGGCCGCCAGGCGCTCGTGCTCGGCGAGCACGCGCCGCTCGGCCACCATGGCGCCGCCCTGGAGGACGAGCGTGAGGTAGAACAGCGCGTGGTGGACCCACGCCGGCACCGCGGCGGACAGCGCTGCCCCGCCGGTGAGGAAGGTGGCGGCCACCGCGGCGAGCGCCGCGAGCAGCCAGGGAATGGCCCGCAGCCGCAGCCGCCGCGCCTGCTCGAGAAGCTCCTCGGCGATGCCGCGCTCCCGCGCCACGCGCGAGATCACCTTGCCGGTCGCCAGCAGGTAGAGGACGATCCAGGTGTGCGAGAACATCAGCACCATGGCGGCCGCCAGGCTCAGCAAGACGTGCCCCCGCACCTGGGCGTCGGAGGCTCCGGGAGAGACGCCGTAACCCAACACCGCCGTGGCGATCAGGCCGGCGGTTCCCAACAGCCCCAGGACCAGCAAGGCGCGTCCCATCATCATCGCGAGGTTCTTCCTCCTATCGCCGGCTCGCCGGCCGATCACCCGGCCGCGAGATCCAGGGCGGCGAGCACGGCCCGCTCATCCTCGGCGGCTCAAATCCCCGCTCCCGGCGCCGCCAAGCACCGCCCGCCGCCAGCACCGCGCCGCGTGCTCCGGCCGGAAGCGCTGCCGCAGCCGCTCCCTGCCCGCGGCGCCGCGCCGGCGCGCCTCGGCCGGGTCCGCGAGCGCCGCCGCCAGCGCCGCCGCCAGCCTGGCCGGCTCTTCCGGTGGCACCAGCCAGCCCGTGCTCCCGTCCTCCACCACCTCGGGGATGCCGGAGACGCGGCTGGCGACCACCGGCACCGCTGCCGCCATGGCTTCCAGGACGACCAGCGGCATGCCCTCGTAGATGGAGGGTACCACCAGCGCCGCCGCGCCCCGCAGCAGCAGGCGCACCCGCGCCGCGCCCGCCCTGCCCAGAAAGCTCACCGCCTCGCCCAGTCCCAGCGCCGCCGCCGCGCGCTCGAGCGACGCTCGATGCTCGCCGTCGCCGGCGATCAGCAGCCGCGCCGCCGGCTGGCGCCGCAGCAAATCGGGCATCGCCGCGAGCAGCACGTCCACGCCCTTGCGGATGCGCAAGCGCCCGACCACCAGCAGGTAGCCGCCGGCCGGCGCATTCCCCGCGCCGTCGCCGCCCGGATCGTCCCCGGTGCGGCGGCCGGTCGGCGTATCGCAATCACCGCCGACGAGCGCGCCGGCCAGCGCATCCCCTAAGCCGCCAGCCTGCCCTTCCCGCGCCTCGGGAGCCGTCTCTCCCATCGCCCCCATCGCGTTCGGCACCACCTCCACGTCAGCCACCTGGTAGTCGCGCCCCAGCTCGGCGGCGGTGGCGGCGCTCGGCGCCAGCACGCGGTCGGCCGCCCGCGCCGTCAGCCAGCCGAGCGCGATGTGCAGCGGCGCCTTGTAGCGGCGGAACCGCAGCTCGACCGGCGACGGCAGCCCGAGCACCCGGCCGCCCCAGCGCAGCGGGCGCACCGCCCGGCGCTCCTCGCGGTAGCTGACCTGCAGCAGCGCCGCGAGGCGGGGCCGCGGGTCGCAGCTCGGCGCCAGCCAGGCGACCAGCAGCGCGGCCAAACCGCCATCCGACTCGTGGACTTGCACCACGTGAGGGCGAAAGCGCATCAGCGCCCGCCAGACGGCGGGCACCGCGAAGAGCGGAAAGAGCACCTTGGGGCCGGCGACCCCGCCCGGCCCGCGCCCGAGGATCTCCACCTCGGCACCCTCCTGCCGCAGGCCGGCGGCCAACTGTAGCACCTGTTCTCCGACCCCGGAAACGTCGCGCGGCGGCAGGGTATTGGCGACCAGCAGCACCCGCATGGCGGCCCCGCCCGTGGCCGGCGGCGAGGGGTACACGCCGGCCGGCGGCGTCCCCGCTGCCGGTGCCTCCGGCAGGGGGCGCCGCGGCTGGCTCAGGGGACCTCGAGCCGCAGCACGACGACGCCGAAACGCAGCTCGGACCCGGGCGCGATCTCCCCGGGGACCCCGGTCTCGAGCCTGTTGCCGTTGAGGAAGGTGCTGTTCATGGTGCCGATCTCCTCGGAGAGGAAGAACTTCGCTCCCCGCCGGTAGATCTTGGAGTGACGCCGCGACACCGAGCGCTGGCTATCGACCGGCGTCAGGTCGATGTCGGGGAAGATGCCGGTCACCGGATCGCGCCGGCCAATCGTGGTCTCGGGGCTCAGGGAGAGCGGGAACTCCATCCCCGAGGCGATGTGCACCAGCTTCTCGGGACCCTCGGCGGGGCGCTGCGCCGCGAGGCTTGGGATCTCGCTCGAGATCGGCGACACCCGGCTGCCGAACGAGGTCTTCAGCAGCTCGTCGGTCTCGCGCAGGCGCCGCGACAGCTTGCGCATCATGCGCACCGCGATCTCGGGATTGCCCTGCAGCATCTGGTCGAACGTCGAGCCGTTGATCTGCAGCAGGCGGGCGTCGGTCAGCGCCCGCGCCGTCGCCGCCCGCGGCAGGTCCTCGAGCACCGACATCTCGCCGAAGAAGTCCCCTTTCTCGAGCACCGCCAGCACCCGGTCCTCCTCGCCCATGCGATTGAGGATCTCCACCTTGCCCTCGTTGATGATGTACATCTCGGTGCCGAGGTCGCCTTCACGGAAGATGACCTCGCCGGCGCCGAACTCGACGGTCACCGCGCCGAAGCCCTTGCGCGGCGGGTTGCCGGTGGTCTTGAAGACGGGATTGCTCATGGGGGGGCGGCTCGACCGAGCGTGAGCGACGGGCGCCCGGTGATCGAGCCAGGCGAGCCGACTGATCCAGCCGGCCCCCGAGCCTCGAGGCTGGCGGACAGCCCTAGGGGAAGCGTCAAGTTGGGCGCCCGGTGCCCGGAGTCGAGCCCCCAGGCAAGCGGCCACCGAAAGCTGCGGAGATTGTCAGCGATCAACGCCACCCCCGCTCGTCCCTCGTCCCCGGCGGGACGGGTAAGCCCTTCGCGATGATCCAGGCCAGCTGAGCCAGCGAAGCCAGCAGTGCCAGCGGAGTCAACGGAGCCGGCGGAACCAGGCGATCCACCTGCGCCATCGAGATGGCCGATGATCATCCCGCCGATGCGATCCAGATTACCCGACAGGGCCAGGTGGGTCAACATGCGGTCGATCCTGTACGGCGGCTCGTTGACGTCCTCGAGGAACACCACCGCGCCGGTGAGATCGGGGAACCAATCCGTGCCCAGGGTCGCCGTCAGCAGGCTCAGGCAGCCGCCCAGGAGCGGACCGTCGGCCGCGCCCTCGCGCAGCCAGCCGCCGAGCGGCACCGCCGTCGGGTAGCGCCCGGCGAGCGCCGCGAGCAGCGACTCCCGCTCGCCCGCGGTCAACCCGCGCGCCAGCTCCGCTCCCACCAGCGGTCCGTGAAAGGCGACCAGCCCCAGCCGGCGCACCACCGCGAGCAGCAGCGGCGTCAGGTCGGAGTAGCCGACGTAGGCGCGCGGCCGGCGCCGCAGCAGCTCCCAGTCGATCCCCGGCAGCACGCGCAACAACCCATGGCCGCCACGGGTGAACAGGATGGCCGGCAGGTCCGGATCGGCGGCGAGGCGGTGAAAGGCGGCGAGGCGCTCGGCGTCGCCGCCTGCGAAGAAGCCCGCCCGCGAGGCCGCGTTGTCCGCCAGCACCGGCTCGAAGCCCAGGCCGCGCAGTGCCGCGAGCCCCTGCTCGAGCCGCTCGGGATCGACCGGCCCAGACAGCGCCGCGACGCCGACGCGGTCACCCGGGCCCGCGGGCGGCGGCAAGCGGACCGTCGTGAGAGAAGTTGCGAGCAAAGCGCCGGAGAGGTCCGTAAGCCGAGTTCTGTGTCGCCGGCGCCGTGGCGCCGGCTAGCGGTCATTCCTCTAGGGCCGGCGTTGCCGCCGGCCTCGAGCAACCTACCCGGAAGCGGCCCCGGCCGGCCAGGCCGACCGAGAGCGGGACGGGCGGCCCGCGTGCCGCTCCCCTATTTGGTCTTGCTCCGCATGGGGTTTGCCGTGCCTCCGCCGTCGCCGGCGGAGCGGTGCGCTCTTACCGCACCGTTTCACCCTTACCCGGCTCGCTGGCCGGGCGGTCTGCTCTCTGTTGCACTTTCCGTCGCGTCACCACGCCTCGCTGTTGGCGAGCATGCTGCCCGTAGGAGCTCGGACTTTCCTCCCCGCCGGCCGAAGCCGGCGCGGCGACCGCATGGACCTCTCCGGCAGGTTGATTCTATAGCAGTTGCGCCTACTTCTCTTCCGGCGGCAGGTCGTCAGGCAGCGCCGGGGAGCCGTCGGCCTCGATCTCGTAGCGGGTGAACCCCGTCGTCCGCAGCGGCGGGGCCGGCCGGCGCCTGCCGTCGTCGGCCGGCGGCTGGCCGGGTTTCGAGCCATTGCCGGCGGCGGCAGGCTCCAGCTCGCGCGGCGCGATGCCGGCGGCGATGTCGGCCATGCGCTGGCGCACCCGCACCATCGCCTCCTCCACCTGCGGGTCGGGGCCGCCGATCTCGAGTGCCCTGGCGTAGCTGTCGGCGGCGTGACGCAGCCAATGGTGGTTGCGGGTCTGCAGATCGCCGAGCAGCACGAAGTACTTCGCCTGGGGGTCGATGCGCGTCGCCTCGCGCAGCATCTCGATGGCGAAGTGAATCTCGTCCTTGGCGGCATACGCAGTCGCGCGGTTGAAGCAGTTGCGGGCGCGGTCGCGGTTCTCCTCCGCCCGGCTCTTCGAGGTGCCGCCCTCGTGCCAGCCGCTAGGCCCGATCTCCCGGTCGTAATCGCGGCGCTTCCCCGGGTGGCTCAGGATGATGTAGGCGGCGGTGGCACGCTCGAACAGCACCTCCAGCACCCCTTCGCGCCCCTCGAGACCCAGGTAGGGAGCGTGCGACGGATGGACCAGCCGAGCCACGCGCTCGTACCCTTCGTGGACCTGCTCGGGCGTGGCGGTCGGGCCCAGCGCCAGCAGCTGGTAGAACGTCGCGCCGCCGACCTCGCGCACCAGCGCGGCGACCCGCTCGCGGTGTTCCTGGACGCCGATCTCGAGGGGCCGCTCCCCCAGGCTGCGGCCGATCCGCTCGGAGAACAGGGCCAGCTCGTGCGGGGTGACGGAGTGGAGGGAATCGCTCATCTTGGAACCTGCCCAATCATATCGCAATGCCCCACATCGCCCCAGGTGCTACCGCCAGCGCCCTTTGGTGCCCGCGGCCGTCTCGGGGGCGGGGCGCCATGGACACACCGCGAGCCAGGCCGGCCCCCCCGGGGCTGGTCTGGCTCGCCTCGTTCGCCGCCGGCAGCCTCAGGATCCGGCTACGGTCGGCTCACTGCCGGCGGGCTGGCTTGCCCGATCGGCTGACGACATCAAACGGCATCACTTGACGGGAGTGATCGTGAAGCGCTCGATCGCGGCGCCGAGATCGAAGCCCGTGCCCTTGCCGGCCAGGGCGAGGTTGACCGAGCCCTTGGACATCGCCAGGGCCTCGCCTTCCTTGACCGCGCCCGCGCTGACGTCGCCGGCGGCGTAGCTGCCGAAGAGCTCCCGGACATCCGACACCGGGGAGAACCTGCCGTGGCCGTCGCGGATCTCGTACTTGCCGGCAGAGAGGCCGGCGCCCTTGGCCCGGATCCTGACTTCGGCGGTCTGGCCGTTGTCGCAGCTGATCGTGCCTTCGCCGGTCGCCGACTTGACGGCCAGCGACCAGCCCCTGACGTTGAAGTTCATCCGGCAGGTGGTCTGGCTCATCGTGCTCTGAGCGGCCGCGCTCGCCGGAAGAGCCAGCAGCAGCAAGGACAACACCAGGACCGAGGAAAGGGAGAAAGCTCGTTTGGACATTTGGATCCTCCATGCGGGACGGGCGGCGAGCGGCGACCCTGTAACCGGCATTCTTGGTGCCCGCGGCTCCCGCCCCGCGTCGTTCACCACGGATAGGAGCAAGATCCGTTCCCGCCGACGCCCTCTTACGCCTGCCTGCCGCCCCCAACCATTAGTATCCCGTCTCAGCAATTCGCATCCTAATTCGCCGGCCCTCCGGCCCCCTGGCGGCGTTGCGACCTGCCGGGAGTGCCGCAATGGCTGGTGGCTGCGGCCGCCTCCTCGACATAGGTTCGACTATGCCTGCGTCGGCGCGCCTGGCCAGGAGCCCGGATTGCTCGGCGACTCATGACGCGAATTACTGAGACGGGACACTCGCGAGTAGAATGCATCGCGGATGGGTGCAAATTACGGCTGGTCCCTGGTGGAAAAGGAGCGCAAGCGCGAGATCATCGCGGCGATTGCCAGGGGCGACGCCACGGCGGGACCGACCCACGCCGAGATCGATCTCACCGACCGCTGCAACGTCGCCTGCTACTTCTGCAACCAGCAGGACGTCCGCACCACCCGCCAGCTTCCTCTTGACAAGGTTTTTTCGCTCCTCGACGAGCTGGTCCAGGGCGGCCTGCGCTCGGTGCGGCTGTCGGGCGGCGGCGATCCGCTGGCCCACCGCGACGTCGCCAAGGTCCTGGCGCGGCTCACCGCGCTCGGCGTCAACGTCGACAACGTCAACACCAACGGCGCGCTGCTCGACCCCGGCATCGGCGAGCGGCTGATCGAAAACGGCTGCCGCGAGCTGATCGTGTCGCTCAACGCGGTCGACGCCGCGGACTACCACCGCATGATGCAGGTGCGCCCCGGGACCTTCGACAAGGTGCTGGCCAACGTCCGCGGCATCGTCGCCCAGCGCGGGGAGCGGCCCTTGCCGGTGGTCACCGTCCAGTTCCTGATCGATCGGGAGAACTACCGGCGCATTCCCGACATGTACGCGCTGGGGCGTGGCCTGGGCGCCGACCGCATCACCATCAGCCCGGTCCTGGACATCCCGCTCGAGCGTATCGATCACAACGTGCTGCTGGCGCCCCAGGACAGCGTCCTGGTCATGCCGTATTTCGCCGCGGCGCTGGCGGCCGACCGTGACGCGAACCTGCTGTCGCTGTTCGGGCCTTTCCCGGCGTGGAACGAAGGGCTCGACCAGATCCGTGCCAGCCTGGCCACCGCGGGACCGGCGCCGCCGATCGCCGCCAGCTACAAGGAGAAGAACGGCGCCTGCTTCTTCGGCTGGTACTCGGCGACGATCCGCGGCAACGGCGACCTTTACCCATGCTGCCTGCTGATGAGTCCCGGCTACAAGCCGCTCGGCAACGCGCTCGCGACCGGCACCTTCGGGGAGCAGTGGCGGGGCGCGGGATTCACCCGCCTGCGCCGCGAGATGCGCGAGGTGCTGCTGCGCGGCGGCCGCATGTTCTGGCGGGAGAAGCGGTTCAAGACGCTCGCCAAGCAGTGCGTCGAGCCCAACGCCTGCTTCCTCAAGAACATGTACTTCCGCCACGACGAGGAGTTCTACCGCGACCTCGACCAGGCCCTGGACCAGGCCAGGAAGAAGGAAGTCCGCTGGCTGGGTTCGCCGCGCCAGATGCTACGCGCCGCCGAGGTCTTCGCCTACCGCTGTTACCACGGCGCGCGGGTGCGCTATCACCTGGGCCGCCGCTACCTGGCCAGCCGCTCGAGCCACCCCAAGGCCGGCGCCAAACCCCAGGCCGACGCCTAGGAACTGTCGGCGCCCTGCGACGGACCTTCGCACGCGCATTTCGCGGGGCGACGACCGTCCCGCCTGGGAGGCTTTACCCTCTCACGCGAGGGGACCGATGGCGCCGGAAGCGAAGATCCTGACGTCAGGAGGCGAGGCGGACCGCTGCGGCGCCCCTCAGAATGCCTTGAAGCGTGCCCTCTTGACTTTCTGAACCAGGCCTTCCCGCTCCTCGGTAATAGCGTGGGTGGCGCTCAACGCCAGCTTCCCGTCGCTGGTGAGCCTTGCCGCTTCGCCTCGCACCTGGAGATCGCGCACGACCCGCAGAAGGGCTCTGGCGGGAATTCTGTTGGCGGGCCAGGCCCGCCAGCCGCCGCTACCTGGCCAGCCGCCGCCGCAGCGCGGCGGCCAGCACCTCGACCGCCGGCGGACGCACGATCGAATAGTGATCGCCTGGCAGCGCCTCGATCTCGGCGCCGCCAGCCGCCAGGGAGGCCCAGTCCTGCACGGCATCCGCCTGCCGGCGCCGGTTCGCGGTTGCCGCGAGGCCGCGGCCGGCGAGCAGCAGGGTCAATCGGCCCGGGTAGCCGGCGGGGCGGTAGCGGTCCAGCGCCCGGCCGGTGGTGCGGTAGGCCTCGAACAGCCGCTCCGAGTCCTCCGGCTTCAGCTCGGGGGGCAGCAGCCCCACCTTCTGCGCCGTTGCCGCCAGCTCGGGGAATGGCCGCTCCAGGTCCAGCTCCCCGAACGCCTCCCGGGCGGCCGCCGCGCCCTCGTTGCCGAGACCGGCCAAGGCCAGCAGGTCGCCGGCGAACTGGCGGCGCAGCCGGGCCTCGCCCGCCGGGTCCGTTCTGGCCGCCTCCCGGGCCGCGGTGGCGCCCTGGGACAGCGCCACCGGCGAGGGATCGATCAGCGCCACCAGGTCGACCTCCCCGCCGGCCGCCCGCACCTGGCGCGCCATCTCGTAGGCGATCACGCCGCCCAGCGACCAGCCGCCCAGCGCATAGGGGCCGGCGGGGGTCACCGCCGCGAGCGCCGCGAGGTAATGCGCCGCCAGCTCCTCGATCGTCGGCTCGGCCCCCAGCGTTTCCGGGTCGGGCAGCTGCAGCGCGTAGAGCGGCTGCTCCGGACCCAGGGCGCGCGCCAGCTCGGCGTAGCAGACGACGTTGCCGCCGGCCGGGTGCACGCAGAAGAAAGGCCGCGCCGAGGGCGGCCCGCTGCCGTTCCTGCTCGGCGTGAGCTCGACCAGGGCGGGGCGCGCGGCTGACGCCCCGCAGCCGGCCCGCAGCAGGACCGCCAGGCGGGCGATCGTCGGGGCGCGGAACAGCACCGAGAGCGACAGCTTGAAGCCGAAGCGCTCGCGGATGCGCGCCACCAGGCGGACGGCCAGCAGCGAGTGACCGCCGAGGGCGAAGAACCCGTCGTCGACGCCGAAGTCGTCGCGGCCCAGCAGCTCCGACCAGATCGCCGCCAGCGCCGCTTCCACGGCGTCGCGGGGCGCGGTGGGCGGCACCGCCCCCTCGGCCGCCCCGCCGGACGTCCCGGCCCGCCGCTCCCGGCGCTCCCAGCCAGCGGCCGCTCCCGCCGCCGCCAGCGCCTGGCGGTCCACCTTGCCGTTGGCGGTCAACGGCAGGGCGTCGAGCAGCACGAAGACCGCGGGCACCATGTAGTCCGGCAGCTGCTGCGCCAGCGCGGCCCGCAAGACGCCGGCGGCGAGCGGCGTCGCTCCCGGCGCCTCTCCCGGCGCCGGCACCACGTACGCCTCCAGGCGGCCGCCGTCGGCATCCTGCCGTACCAGGACCACCGCTTCCCGCACCTCCGGCAGACGGCGCAGCTGGGCCTCGATCTCGCCGATCTCGACCCGGAACCCGCGCAGCTTGACCTGCCCGTCGCGGCGGCCGAGGAACTCCAGACTGCCGTCCGGCAGCTGCCGCGCGAGGTCGCCGCTGCGGTAGCGGCGGCCCCCCGCGGCGCCCGCCTCGCCGGCCTCGCCGGCCGCCGTGACGAACTTCTCGGCGGTGATCTCGGGCCGGCGCAGGTAGCCGCGGGCGACACCGGCGCCGCCGACCCAGATCTCGCCGTGTACGCCCACCGGCACCAGGTTGCCGTCGCCGTCGCGCAGCTCGAGCCGCGCCCCGGGCAGCGGCCGGCCGAGCAGCGAACGGACCGGGGCAGGGGGCGCCGGCGACAATGCCGGCGGCGATGCCGAGCCCGGCGATCCCGCGAGCGGCGGCGGCGCCGCCGGCGACGGGGGCACCGGGTAGGCCGCGGCCAGGATGGTCGCCTCGGTCGGGCCGTAGAGCTCCCAGATCCGGGCCCGCGGGAAGCGGCGTGCCAGGTCCGCCAGCAGCTCCGCCGGCACCGCGTCGCCGCCGACCAGGACCGCCCGCAGCGCCGGCGCGGCCGGTGCGCCGCGCCCCTGCCGCTCCAGCGTGGCGAGCAGCTGGCGCGCCGTCGCCGGCACCGCGTGCACCACGGTGAGCCGCGGCAGCGCCGCGGCCAGCCGCTCGAAGTCGAGCGCCGGCCGCAGCGGGAACAGCAGCGCCGTGCCGC